>SL_8KL_010_SEDDRAFT_10001856_pt1 | contig 18213 bp, 17 predicted proteins | sample SodLakKL_010_SED_4_FD_11160 | JGI IMG/M metagenome (IMG submission 11160)
TAACAATTTCTTTCTTGTATTCGGAAGTAAATTTAGATGGGGTTGCCATTAATAACACATCCTTTCGACTGGCTCTATTATAGCAACCTTTCTTGGTGTCCAGCAAACCGAGGACATTCGAGTTTGGAAGAAAAGAAAGGTCCGATTGGGGCCTTTTCTTTATTGTAGTAAAAAGGAAAAAGTAAAAAAAAATAGAAGATATGGGACAAAAGGAGGGAGGAACCATGGATGAGGAAAAGATAAAAACCAGGGCTCCCAGGGAAAGTGGCGAAGACGAAATAATTGTTACCGGCAATGAATTCCTGGCCCTGCCCTGTTTAAGCGAGAATGGACGGATAGAAAATCTCAACCTTCTCAGTGAAGAGGCCCGGGGACTCCTGGAATTTCAGCCCGAAAAAGGTAAAAGTTTTCTCGTTCCTTTTTGTCGCCTGGAGGATGAGGTTCTGGAACCCCAGAAATGGACCTGGAAACAACTTGATTACTGGATACCGGTGGTGGAGATAATCTGCGCCGGGGGGAAGATGGATATTACCTACCTTTTTCCACCTGAGGAAAGGGGTGGAGTGATTGTTATTACATATAAGAATGAAGGACTTTTTGCCCAGAATATTAGCCTGGGACTTGAAGGTAGTTGGAGAGGGTGTACCCATTCCATATATCGGGCCCGGAATATTGAGGGACAACGTCAAATTCTTCGCGATGACTGGACCCAGACCATGAATCTCGAGTTTTACAGTGGTTTGCCCCGGGGTGCCCTGGCTTTAAAAGGTGGCAGAGAGCGGGATCAGGTGCAGGTGGGTAAAGGGGAAAAAAAGAGAAATCTGGGGCCTGGGAAAAAAATAGGGGTCAAGCAGGGAAAATTGGAGTTCAGCCTGGAACGAGAATTTCAGGTGGAGGCCGGGGAAAAGGTGACCTGGCCTGTTTATATTGCTGCCGGTATAGAGCCTGATGCTGCTGCTACCACCTGTATTCACCTGCAGAGAAAAGGCTGGCCGGGGATGCTGGCTGAGTCGCGAAAATGGCTTCAGGCGAGGGCCATTGACTGTCAGCCGTCAGATCTGGCCCGCAAAGTAAATTACAATCTTTTTTTCAATTTCTTTTTTTCCAGTGGACGTTCCATTGAAAAAGGGAAATTGCATCTTTTAACTTCCCGTAGTCCCCGTTATTATGTTAGCGGTGCCTATTGGCCTCGTGATGCCCTGCTCTGGAGTCTACCCGGTATAATGGAACTGGACAAAGAACGGGCCCGGGATTTATTGCAGACAGCTATCAGCCGCCACTGGAGTGCCGGGGGCACTCACAGCCAGTATATTACCGGGGGTGAACTATACCCTGGTTTTGAAGTGGATCAGCTCTGCTCATATTTTATAGCCCTGGAAAGGTTCTGGAACTGGCCAGGAGGAAAGAAAATGGTAGCAAAAATGCCCCTGAATCAGATGGCCCGGGACTTTTTCCGCTGGCTTTATGCCTGGAAGCATCAGGATAAATTTCTTTTTGCTACCTTCCTTGATCCCTCTGATGATCCACCTTCTTATCCTTATGTAACCTATAATCAGGTTTTGATCTGGCGGGTTCTGGGATTTTTTATTCAACTGGCTGAAAAGGAGCTTTTGGGACTCCCCCTGTCCTGGCTGAAGAGATTAAGGGAGGGGATAGCTTTTGAGGTAAAGGAGCAGGCAGTGGTTGAACTGGGAGATGGACGACAGGTTCTGGCTGGAACCTTTGATGGGCAGGGGAATTATGAGCTCTATGAAAATCCTCCGGGGCCCCTGGCTTTACTACCCTATTGGGGTTTTATCAGCCGGGAGGATCCCCTGTACCGGAATACCATGGGATGGGCTCATTCTTCGGAAAATCCTTACTTCCTGGAGGAAGGGAAATATTCGGGACTGGCTTCTGCCCATGCAGATGGAGCCTGGGTTTTGGAAGTGATTGGTCAGCTCCTGGCTGGCTATAAGACCCAGCAAAATTTAAGCTGGTTGAAAAATGCGCCTATGGATGGACAGCTGGCCTGTGAAACTGTTGATCCAGGCACAGGCAAAGCCTGCACCGGTCTGGCTTTCGCCACCTGTGCTGGATTTTTGGGCTATGCCCTGGCCAGGGCCCTCAGGAAAGAGAACAATGCAGAATTTTAGGGTGGGAAGTATTTCCTGGGAAAAAAGACCCCAGGGCCTGGACCATTACCGGCAGCTTGTGTCTGAAGATTTAAGGGAAATTGCCGAACAGGGAGGGGAGCTGGTGGTCCTGCCGGGCAATAACGGCGATCTCTTCCAGGGAGAAATGGGAAGAGAGCCCGGTTATTCCCGGTGGTACGAAGAACATGCCAGCCTGGCCCAGGATTATGGCATCATTATGGTTCCTGGCTCAATTAGTTCCCCTGGTGGCCTGGGGCGTGAAACGGCGATTTTTGATGTTCGGGGTAACTGCCTGGGCGTACAGAAAGAAATCGGGAAGGGAACTGACGCCGTCATTCGAACCTGGTCGGTGAAGGGTAGGGTGCTGGGCCTGGTGCTGGGAAAAGACCTGTATTACCCCGAATATGGAAGGTGCCTGGCCGGAATGGGGGTAGATCTGGTCCTGGCCCCTCTTCTGGGAGAAACTCCCCGGGGAGGCTGGCGGTGGGAATTAAGCGGATTATGGCGGGAAGTGCAACAGAATCAATTCTGGGGTATTGAAGCTGCCTGGGGATTGCGTTCTGGGGCAATCTTTGGTCCCTGTGAAGCAACTTCTGACCGTACCGGGATCCTGGCCCGGGGCTGGGGAGCAATTACTGCTCTCCTGGAGGAAGAAAAAATGAAAGAAGCCAGAAAATCATTTCCGGTCCTGGATCAGTTAAACCCGGAACTGGTCCGGGAGTATCTCCGGCTTTTAAAGGAAGGCCCCCCATGTTGACCCTGATCAAAGCCTGTTTGCAGTGGAAGACCAGGCCCGGGGTTATAAGGAGGGCCGTGAGCAGGACAAAATTCCCCCGGCCTCCCAAACCTCCTCGATCAGAAGAACTTGTGGTTGCTGCTGCCCAGATGGAGCTGCTTTCCACCTGTAATATCCGCGAATACGTGGAATGGCTCTTTCATCCCCTGCGAGCTGCCCAGTCTCGGGGAGCACAGCTGTTCCTATATCCGGAGTACATTACTCTACCCCTTCTGGGACTGCTGCCCCAGGGAATTGGTAATAGAGGTGAGGATATTGATCCAGGAGAAGTGTTAAAATTTATGGCTCCCTACCTGGGCAATGTTTATCAGCAGGTTTTCAGTGCCCTGGCTCGGAGAGCGGGTATCTTCATCGGTGGAGGTAGCACCATTCGAACCAGGGATAACCGTTATTTTAACAGTGCCTGGCTTTATAATCCCCGGGGGGAAGCTGTTCTTACCCAGAATAAAATTAATCTGGTTCCCCGGGAAAGTCAGTGGGGCCTGGACAGGGGTTCTCAGTTAGAAGTTATTCCTCTCCCCGGGGACTGGCGGGTGGCAATGCCGGTATGTATGGATGCCACCTATTTTGAGGTTTTCCGCCTGGGGGGAAAACAGGATGCGGATCTGATGCTGGTGCCCATTGCCGATCTCAATCCAGAATACAGTGAACACATGGCTTTGCGGGGAATATGGTCTCGGGTTCAGGAAGAACCAGTTTTTGGGGTTAAAAGTGCTCTGGTGGGGGAGCTGGCTGGTTTTAAATTTACCGGCAGGTCAGGTATATATGGGCCGGGCCCTATCACCGCAGATGGAGACGGTGTAATTGCGGAAACCAAAAACCCGGAGGAGGGAGATTTAATTATGGCGCGCCTCTCCCGCCACTGGTTGAAGGAAATAAAGGAAAAAGAAGAAAAGCTTCCGAGGGGAGTTTTCAGAGAGCAACTAAAAAGAAGCTACAAAAAAATAATTAATGAGTAAAAAAATAAAGAAAAATAAATATAATTACCTTAAAAAGCCCGGAAAAAGGTTAAATCAAGTTATTGGGGCTTTTTGAGGTTTTGCCACCGGAACTAAAAAGCCGTACAATAAAGGGCAAAGAAAGTCAAAGTCAAAGGAGGGGCAGTCATGAGTACCCTGGTTACCCGTATTGAAGATTATTTAAAGCAGATGTTAAAAAAACAGGGGAAAGTGCGAATTCAGCGCAATGAAATTGCTGTGCTTTTTGATTGTGCTCCTTCCCAGGTTAGCTATGTTCTGCAGACCAGGTTTTCCCTCGATCGGGGTTATCTGGTCCAGAGTCAGCGGGGCGGAGGGGGTTATGTAGAAATTGTGGAAATTCCCCGGGAAGCCCGGCAGGAATACCTGGCCCGACTGCATCAATCCCTGCAGGGTGGTATCACCCAGCAGCAGGCCGGGGATATTTTACACCGACTGGAACGGGATCAGCTGCTGACTCCCCGGGAATGTCTTTTACTGCAGAATATTATCCGGCGGGAAGTACTTCACATATCCCTGCCCCGCCGGGATCTGCTGCGGGGGAAAATACTGCAGAGTGTGATAGAAAGCCTGTACTGGAATCTCCAGAAGGAGGGGTAAGAAATGTTATGTCAGGAGTGCAACCAGAATGAAGCAACGGTTCGGCTGACCAAAATTGTCCAGGATAAAAAAACTGAAATTTACCTGTGCCCCGAATGTGCTCGCAAAAAAGGTGAATTTGGCCTGGGAGAAGATCCCCTCTCCCTGCACAATTTTTTAACTGCTTTTATGGGTGGAGATCCGGAGCAGCAAAAATCTCGAAGTGGCACCCTGACCGGGGTTGCTGAATGCCCGGTATGTGGGTTGAGTTATGGGGAGTTTCGGGAAAAGGGACGCCTGGGTTGTGCCCGTTGTTTTTCCAACTTTGCAGACCAGTTAAAGCCCCTGGTTAACAGGATTCATGGGCGAGAAGAGCATCGAGGCAAGGTTCCTGTCCGGACCGGCGGTCTGATCCGGAAAAAACGGGAGATAGAAAAAATGCGGAAGCAAATGGAAAAGGCTGTCCAGGAGGAAAACTTCGAAGAGGCAGCCCGGGTCAGGGATGAAATAAAGAAGCTGGAGCAGGAGATGGAGGAGGATTAAGTTATGTCCCAGGAAAAAAGAGTTCAGAAGGAGCAGAGTAAATGGATGCAGGGAAAAGGGCCAATGAGTGATGTGGTCATCTCCAGTCGGGCCCGCCTGGCCCGCAATCTGGCTGATTTTTCTTTTCCCAGCCGGGAGCAAAAGGAGGATCTCCAGGAGGTAAGCAGACAGGTTGTTGAAGCCCTGCAGGATTTACCCTATCGGCTTGATTTTCTGGCCCTGGACCAGCTGTCTGAACTGGAAAAAAAGGCCCTGGTAGAAAGGCATTTAATGAGTATTAATCAAGCTGGCCCGGGCCCGGAAAAAGGCCTGGCCCTGGATCGGGATCAGATGATCAGTATAATGGTCAATGAGGAAGATCATCTGCGAATTCAGGTCCTTTATCCGGGAATGCAGTTACAGGATGCCCTGCGCCTGGTGGACGAAGTAGATGATGCCCTGGAGCAGAAATTAAAATATGCTTTCCAGGAAAAGTGGGGGTATCTGACCTGCTGTCCTACCAACCTGGGCACTGGCCTGCGGGTATCGGTCATGGTTCACCTGCCCGGGCTCAAGATGACTGGAAATCTGCAGCAAACCCTGCAACTGGTTGCCAGACTGGGTCTTGCAGTGCGGGGCCTTTATGGGGAAGGCAGTGAATCTGCCGGTAATGTTTTTCAACTTTCCAATCAGACCAGCCTGGGCCTGCGGGAGGAAGAAATCGTGGATAATATTTCCGGGGTAATTGATCAGGTGGTAGAAAAAGAAAGACAGGCCAGGCAGGAATTGCTGCAGCAAAGGGAAGTTGATATAAAAGACCGGATCTGGAGGGCCTATGGATTACTGGCTTATGCCCGAAGAATTACCAGCGAGGAGGCTATTGCCCTGCTTTCTGATTTGAAAATGGGTATCGACCTGCAGATAATAGAAGGTATTGATTCCTCAATTTTAAGCCAGTTAATGGTGTTAATCCGTCCTGCGACCCTGCAACTAATTAATAACCGGGAACTGGATGAAGCGCAGCGTGATATTAAGAGGGCGGAGTTAATTAAAGAGAAATTGGGTGGAGGTGAAAAACATGTTCGGTAGATATACCGAAAGAGCACAAAAAGTGTTGATGCTGGCGGAAAAGGAAGCCCGCCGACTGAATCATAATTATATTGGAACAGAACACCTGCTTCTGGGTTTGATCCAGGAAGGACAGGGTGTAGCAGCGCAGGCCCTGCGCTCCATCGGGGTCAACCTGGACCAGGTCCGACAGAGTGTGGAACGGTACGTCGGGGAAATGGAAGCAGGGCAGAACCCGGAAATTACCCTGACTCCCCGTTCCAAGAAAGTATTGAACCTGGCCCTGGATGAAGCCCGGCAGTTAAACCATAACTATATTGGAACAGAACACCTGCTCCTGGGCCTGATCCGGGAAGGTGAAGGGGTGGCAGCCCGGGTCCTACAGGAACTGGGAGCTGACCTGGAAACCCTGCGGGCAGAAGTTATGGGCCATCTGGGTGGCGCCTCCAGTGAAAAGTCTCCCCGGGGACAGACCAAATCCAATACTCCAACCCTGGATGAGTTCAGCCGGGATTTAACTCATCAGGCCCAGGAAAATAAGTTGGACCCGGTAATAGGAAGGGCCCGTGAAATTGAAAGGGTTATTCAGATACTGAGCCGCCGAACTAAGAATAATCCGGTTTTAATCGGGGAGCCAGGAGTGGGTAAAACCGCCATTGCAGAAGGGCTGGCCCAGCGAATTATTGATGGCAATGTCCCGGAAATACTCCTGGAAAAGAGAGTAATTCTCCTGGATTTAAGCGCCCTGGTAGCAGGCTCCAAATATCGGGGCGAATTTGAAAAGAGAATGAAGTCGGTGATGGAGGAAATACGACAGGCTGGAGACGTGGTCCTGTTTATCGATGAATTGCATACGCTGGTTGGAGCGGGGGCGGCAGAGGGTGCAATTGATGCTGCCAACATTTTAAAACCTGCTCTGGCCCGTGGTGAACTGCAGTGTATTGGAGCCACAACTCTGGATGAATACCGCAAATATATTGAGAAAGATTCTGCCCTGGAAAGACGTTTTCAGTCCATCCTGGTTGAAGAATCCACCCCTGAAGAATCCCGAAAAATCCTGGAGGGACTGCGGGACAATTATGAAGCCCATCACCGGGTTAAGATACTGGACGAAGCAATCGATGCCGCAGTTAATTTTTCCCACCGCTATATAACCGATCGTTATCTTCCGGATAAGGCTATTGATCTGATTGATGAAGCCGGATCCAAGGTGCGGCTCAAGAAGAACACCCGCCCCCCCGAAATCAAAGATCTGGCCGAGGAACTGGAGAAGACCGAGCAGGAAAAAGAAGAGGCCATTCGATCCCAGGAGTTTGAAAAGGCCGCTCAACTCCGTGATCAGGAACGGAAACTAAAAGAAGAACTGGAGGAGAAAAAAGAGCAGTGGGATAAACAAAAAGGCCGTGATGAATTAACCGTTGACGAAGAAGATATCGCCCAGATTGTTTCCCAGTGGACTGGCATTCCAGTTACCAAGCTGGCCAGTGAAGAGACGGATAAACTCCTGCACCTGGAGGATGAACTGCATAACCGGGTAATTGGTCAGGATGAAGCTGTAACAGCGGTTTCTCGGGCTGTCCGGCGAGCCAGGGCAGGTCTCAAGGACCCCGGCCGTCCCATAGGTTCTTTTATCTTCCTGGGGCCCACGGGTGTGGGCAAGACGGAACTGGCCAGGGCCCTGGCGGAAGCATTGTTTAATGATGAGGATGCCCTGATCCGCATCGACATGTCTGAATATATGGAGAAACATGCTGTTTCCCGCCTGGTGGGATCCCCACCGGGATATGTAGGATTTGAAGAAGGAGGACAGCTTACCGAAAAAGTACGGCGTCGACCTTTCTCGGTGGTCCTTTTTGACGAGATCGAAAAAGCCCACCATGATGTCTTCAATATCCTGCTGCAGATCCTGGAGGATGGTAATCTGACTGATAGTCACGGTCGTCGGGTTGATTTTAAAAATACCGTGGTAATAATGACCTCCAATGTGGGAGCTACGATGATTGAAAAGCAGGCAGGAGTTGGTTTTCAGCCTGCAGACTCTGAAGAAGATGAAACTCAGCAGTACGAGCGGATGAAAGAAAAAGTGACCTCCGAACTACGGCGCACATTCCGACCCGAGTTTTTAAACCGGGTGGACGAGACTATTGTTTTCCATTCTCTGAATCAGTCCCATATCCAGGAAATAGTGGAGCTAATGCTGCAGGAACTCCAGGAGCGTCTGAAAGAACAGAACCTGGAGCTGGAGGTAACCCCTCAGGCCCGGAATCATCTGGCCCAGGAAGGTTTCGACCGCCAGTTTGGAGCCAGACCCCTGCGCCGGACCATACAGCGCCTGATTGAGCATCCCCTGGCCGATAAAGTGCTGGGCGGAGAATTTCAGCCGGGTGATACTATCAGGGTAGGTGTTAGCAACAGCAGCATTTATTTCGACAAAAAAACTGCCTGAGACCTTGTAAGAGGGCGAAAAACTTGCTATAATAAAGATGGACGAGTATAGTGGGAGGCCCTCAATGAAAAAAGAAAAAAATAACTTTCTTTGCCAGGAATGCGGCTACAAGAGTATCAAATGGCTGGGACAGTGCAGTTCGTGTGGCGCCTGGAATTCAATGGTAGCCTCAGATGGGCCAGGTGGTCCCATCAGTCAGCCTAAATCAATAAATGAAATAACCGGGGCCCGTGAAGAGCGCCTTCCCTCAAGCATTGGTGAACTGGACCGTGTTCTGGGGGGAGGTCTGGTCCCCGGTTCTCTTATTTTAGTAGGTGGAGATCCGGGAATAGGCAAGTCAACCCTGCTGCTTCAGGTAGCAGGAGGAATGGCTGCAGATAGCCCGGTTCTTTATGTTTCGGGTGAGGAATCCCTGGGCCAGCTAAAAATGAGGGCCCAGCGGCTACATATTAATGGCTCCAGTTTGCAGGTGCTGGCTCTTACTGACCTGGGGGCCCTGGAAGGGATCCTGGAGGATCTAAAGCCCCAGCTGATTATCATTGATTCTATTCAAACCATGTCTTTTCCCCATATTGAATCCATTCCCGGTAGTGTTAGCCAGATCAGGGAAGTGGGCTCTTATTTTCTCAACTATAGTAAAAACAGGGATGTCCCGGTTTTCCTGGTAGGGCATGTTACCAAGGATGGAAACCTGGCCGGCCCCAAAATCCTGGAGCACCTGGTTGATTGTGTCCTTTATTTTGAGGGTGATCAGCATTATTCGTATCGTATTCTGCGCAGCATAAAAAACCGTTTTGGTTCAGTCAATGATGTGGGAGTTTTTCAGATGGAAAGCGGGGGTCTAAAGGAGGTTCCCAACCCCTCCTCAATTTTTATCGAGGAAAGGCCCCGCCAGGCCCCTGGAAGTGCGGTATTTCCCTCCATGGAGGGCAGCCGGCCCATACTGGTAGAAGTCCAGGCCCTTCTTTCCCCCACAACTTTTGGCCAGCCCCAGAGGATGACGGCCGGAGTTGATCACCGCAGGGTTTCTATGCTGATGGCAGTGCTGGAAAAAAGGGCAGGAATGGCCACCGGCTGGCAGGATGTTTATCTTAATATTGCCGGGGGCATCAGGCTGACTGAACCTGCCGCTGATCTGCCCATGCTGGGGGCTATGGCCAGTTCCTTCCTGGAAAAACCTCTCCCCGACGATTTGATCCTGTGTGGTGAAGTAGGCCTGACCGGTGAATTGAGAAGTGTTCCCCGCCTGGATGAACGCCTGCGGGAGGCAGAAAAAATGGGCCTGACACGGGCTCTTTTACCAGCCCGCACCCGGGTGGAGACGGGAATGGAAGTTGTGCCCCTGGACTCGGTTCAGGAGCTGATCCAATATTTATTCAGTGACGAAGGATAAAGGGGGTGAATTATTTTGGATGATAGGGGCATTACCAACAAAGCTTTTGCTCCAATATTAAAACTGGTTGCCCCGGGAACCCCACTGCGGGAAGGGCTGGAAAATATATTGCGGGCCAAGACCGGGGCCTTAATTGCCCTGGGGGATAGTGAAGAACTGCTGGGGATAGTTGATGGTGGTTTTAACATTAATTGTGAACTGACCCCCTCCCGCATGTACGAACTGGCCAAGATGGACGGGGCCATCCTTTTAAGTCAGGATGGAACTCGTATTCTGGTGGCCAATGCCCACCTGGTTCCCGACCCCACCATTGCCACTGAGCAAACCGGAATAAGGCATCGGACTGCGGAAAGGGTCAGCAAACAAACCCGGGAACTGGTTATTTCCATTTCCCAGAGGCGGGATATAATTTCCCTTTTTTATGGTGATGATAATTATGTCCTGGAGGATATTCGGGTAATCCTGACCAAGGCCAATCAGGCTCTGCAGACCCTGGAGAAATATCGGAATGTTATGGATCAAACTATTACCAACCTCAGTGCCCTGGAATTTGAGGATATGGTTACCGTTTCTGATGTGGTCCAGGTGGTGCAGCGAGCAGAAATGGTGCTCAGCATTCAGAGGGAGATCGAGCGCTATGTAAATGAACTGGGGGATGAAGGACGCCTGATCCGGATGCAGCTCAATGAACTGGTGGCTAATGTCTGGGAAGAAACCCTGATGATAATCCGGGACTATGGAATTGATGAAGAAGGAAATGAACCGGTAGATGCCGAAAGTATACTTAATGAGCTCCTGGAATGGACCAGTGAAGAACTGGTTAATATGCCCAATATCAGCAAAATACTGGGGCTGGGAGGTAATATTTCTTCACTGGAATCCCCGGTTTCTCCAAGGGGTTATCGCCTTTTAAGAAAAATTCCCCGCCTGCCCCTTCCGGTAATAGAAAACCTCATCCAGGAGTTCGAAAAGTTCCAGGCCGTTTTAGGGGCCAGTATCGAAAAACTGGATGAGGTTGATGGAATCGGTGAGGTTCGGGCCAGGGCCATTAAAGATGGTCTGCATCGCCTGAAAGAACAGGTATTTTTGGATCGGCAGATTTAACGGAGATTAAAAATGCCCAGGGTGGACATTCGCTTTAATTCCTTTTCCATAATCTGTGCCAGATCAAGGTCCAGCACATCGCAAATAGCGGCCAGGTAGAACAGAGTTTTTCCTATTTCGTCTTCCAGGACCTCCCGGCAATCTTCACATAATCGTCCCGCAAGGTGATTGTCCATATATTCTTTCATCTGGTTATAACTGATGTTGTCGGGCATCTGCTGTTTTTCCGCACTGACCTGCAGGCAACCACAACTGGTGATAGATTTAACTACTGCCCGGTTGGTTCTGCTGGAGGCCTCCTGTAACTTGGAGATGATGTCCAGAACACTTTGATGCCGAATGAGGTACTGGGAAACTATGTCCTGGAACCGATAGCAAAGCTCCTCCCCTGTAGTTTGATCCTTGGGGTCAGTCATTGTGATCTCCTCCTCGGGACGATTTTCTTTTCTCCTTTAATTATAGTCATTCAGTAGCTTTTTTGTCAAGTTGGGGCTTATTTGACCCGGGGTAGGGGCAGTGATATAATTAACTATTATGAAGGTTTGGAGGGGATTCCCATGTTTCAGGTTGGGGACAGGGTGGTCTACCCCATGCATGGGGCGGGGACCATTATCTCAATTGAGGAAAAAGAGTTTCTGGGCGAAAAAAAGAGTTATTATATCATGGAGATGCCCCTCGGTGAAATGCGGGTTATGGTTCCCCTGGACAAGGTGGAGAACCTGGGTCTGCGGTATATTATTTCCGCCCGGGAAGCTGAGGATGTTTTGCAGGAGCTGGCCGGGGAACAGGAACAGTCCAGTAAAAACTGGAATCGGCGCTACCGGGCTAATGTGGAAAAAATTAAAACCGGCGATATATTTTCGGTAGGTGAGGTGGTGCGCAGCCTGAGCCGCCGCGAAATGGAAAAAGGACTGTCTACCGGCGAAAAAAAACTTTTGAATAATGCTCGCCAGATTCTGGTAAGCGAACTGGTTCTGGCCCAGGATTCTTCCGAGCAGGCTGTGTTGGAAACCCTGGAAAAAATCTTTACCCTGGATGGAGATGACGTCAGTTAGAGGCTGGCGTTTTCCATTATTAACCAGTTTTTTTCCAGGGAGGGAGAGGCGATGCCCCGGAAAGGAGGGAGGTGGAAATAGATTGAAAATACTCCGGAAAATATTTCGTTTTTTTTGTGCTTTACTGGGGGCAGGTATAGGTTATCAGGCCGCCTGGATCCTGGCCCCCCCTGGAGAAAAAGTTCTCTGGGCCCCTGCTGATCTGGAAATTGGCAATGTTCAACTTTTTGGAATTTTTCTGGGGGCATTGATTGGTTTTACTCTTTTCCCGTTGTTAACGGAGCAGGTGTTTAAAGGCTTTATGAGCCTGGAAAAATACCTGGCCCGGTTCCCCACCCAGGAAATAATAGCGGGTTCTTTCGGACTTATATTTGGTCTTTTAATAGGTTTATTAATTGTCTTTTCTTTTCCAATCGATGCTATCCCCGGTTTTGGAGTCTTCTTAAGGATTTTTATCAATCTCCTGACAGTTTATCTGGGGGTTAGTCTGGCCCTGCGCAAAAGAGAGGATATTGCCGCCGTATTCAGGCGCATTCCGGCTGTAGGGACCCGCAGGGCTCCGGAACGAGAAGAAAAGTTTACCCCCAAAATTCTCGATACCAGCGTCATAATCGACGGTCGCATAGCCGATGTCTGCCGCAGCGGTTTCCTGGAAGGAACCCTGGTTATACCGGAATTTATCCTGGAAGAACTGCGTCACATTGCTGATTCTTCGGATCTCCTGAAGAGAAATAGGGGGAGGAGAGGACTGGATATTCTTAATCAGATTCAAAAAGATCTGGATAGTGGTGTAGAAATAATTGGAACGGATTTTGAAGAAATAAATGAAGTGGACAGCAAACTGGTCAGACTGGCCCAGAACTTAAACGGGAAAATAATGACCAATGATTATAACCTGAATAAAGTGGCTGAATTGCAGGGAGTAGAAGTTCTTAATGTTAACGAGCTGGCCAATGCAGTAAAACCGGTAGTTCTTCCGGGTGAAGAGATGAGGGTTAAAATTGTCAAAGAGGGCAAGGAGCAGGGACAGGGAGTTGCTTATCTGGATGACGGGACCATGATCGTGGTCGATCAGGGTAAGAATTATCTCAATGAAGAACTGGGAGTTGTGGTTACGAGTATTCTACAAACCGCAGCAGGGCGGATGATTTTTGCCAGGCTTAAAAATGATGAGCAAAAAGAAAGGACCGGAAGTCAATGAAGGCGGCGGTAATTATTGCTGCTGCGGGTCAGGGGCAGCGGATGGGTTTTAAAAAGCAATACCTGCAATTGGAGGGCAGGCCGATGTTTATCAGGGCTACTGAGCCTTTTGCTGAACTGCCCTTTATTTGCCAGATAATCATCTGCGTTCCCCAGGAAGACAGGGGGTGGGTGGAGGAAGAACTCCTTCCGCCCTTTTCTTTGTTACCCCAACCCCAGGTGATTTCTGGGGGAGAGACCCGCCAGGAAACAATCGGACGGGCCTTAAAGCAGCTGAAACCGGAGGTGGAAATAGTCCTGATCCATGATGGGGCGCGCCCCTTTATTAACCGGGATCTTATCCTGGAAGTTTTTGAGGGAGCTCAGAAAAAAGGAGCAGTGATCCCAGGGATTCCCCTGCAGGACACCGTAAAACAGGTAGAAGATCAGAACCGGGTGCAAAAAAGCCTGGACCGGGATAATTTGAGGTTAATTCAAACTCCCCAGGGTTTTGCCCGGGAAATAATAGAGGAGGCTAATGCCATTGCAGCCCGGGAGGGCTGGGCGGTAACTGATGATGCTGGTCTGGTAGAGAAAGCAGGCTATCCCGTCTGGGTCCTGCCGGGAGAGGAGAGTAATTTAAAAGTGACTACACGGAGAGATCTCGAGCTAAGTCCGGGGGATTTAAGAACTGGATTGGGAATGGATATCCACCCCCTGGTTCCAGGACGCCCCCTTATTCTCGGGGGTATCCAAATTCCCTGGGAAAAAGGTTGTGGTGGACATTCCGATGGGGATGCCCTGCTGCATGCTTTAATGGATTCCCTTTTGGGTGCAGCGGGCCTGGAGGATATAGGCCATCATTTTCCCGATACCGATGAAAAATATCGGGATGCCTGCAGTGTTGACCTGTTAAAAACAGTGGCAACTCTTCTCCGAGAAAAGGGATGGCAGCTTAATAATGCGGACTGCACTTTAGTGCTGGAAAAACCCCGAATTGCCCCGTATAATGAAAAAATGAAGGTTAAAATTGCAGAAGCCCTGGGGGTTGAAAAAGATAGAATTGGAATTAAAGCCACTACCGCGGAAAAAATGGGATTTATTGGCCGGGGTGAAGGAATTCTGGCCCAGGTGGTGGTTACAATAAAAAGAAGCCTTCAAGAGGGAGGGATTGGTAGTGAGTGTTAGGGTAAGATTTGCTCCAAGTCCAACCGGGGAAATACACATAGGAAACATCCGGACGGCAATTTTCAACTGGCTTTTTGCTCGCAGCCAGCAGGGAACCTTTATTCTACGAATAGAGGATACCGATCGAGAACGATCAACCGAAGAATTTCGGGAAATAATTTTTCGGGAATTGGACTGGCTGGGACTGGATGTAGATGAAGGTATTGGTTCAGGAGGCAGCCAAGGTCCCTATCAACAGATGGAACGCCTGGAAATTTACCGGGAGTATGCTCGTATCCTGGAGGAAAAAGGCAAAGCCTATCCTTGCTTTTGTTCTCCGAAAGAACTGGAAGCAGAAAAGGATAAAGCCCGGCAGGAGGGGCGGGATTCCGTGTACAGTGGTAAGTGCCGGGATTTGAGCGGGGAAAAAAGGGCCCGGGCCCGGGAACAAAAAACCCCTGAAGCTCTGCGCTTGATGAATGATGAGCGGGGAGATGTTGTTTTTTCGGACATCATCAGGGGAGAAATATCATTTGGGGGAAGTACCCTTGATGATTTTGTCCTGATGAAATCAGATGGATCTCCTACCTATAATTTTGCCTGTGCCATTGATGACTATACCATGGAGATTTCCCATGTAATTCGGGGTGAAGACCATATATCCAATACCCCCAAGCAGCTCCTGATATATATGGCTCTGGGCTGGGAACCGCCAGAATTTGCCCATCTGCCCCTGATCCTGGATAAGGAGCGGAAACGGATGAAAAAAAGATCCCATTCCTCTGAGGTCTATATTAGCGGTTATCGCCATCAGGGTTATCTGCCCGAAGCCATGCTCAATTACCTGGCTCTGCTGGGCTGGTCTGATCGGGAAGGGGAAGAAATCCTCAGCAGAGAAGAACTGATTTCTGGTTTTTCCCTGGACCGCATCAAGCATAGTGGGGCCATTTTTGACCGGGAAAAGCTGGATTGGATGAACGGAGTCTATATTCGTAACCTGCCTCTTTCTGAGTTAAGATCCCGGGCCCTGCCTTTTTTACAGCAGGAACAGGTCAATGTTAAAGGTTCTGCTCTGGATTATCTGCTCCTGGCCCTGCAGGAAAAGGTTTCAACCTTTAAAGAAATGGCCGAAATGGCTTCTTCTTATGCCGGCCCCCTGCAGTATGAGGATCAGGAAAAGGCCCGGCAGGTTTTTGGACAGGAGCAGGTAGATCAGGTTTTTAAATACCTGCAGGAACAGCTGGGGGGCCTGGAAGAAATAACTCCTGAAGAAGCGGGAAAGGTTTTAAAAGAAACTGGAAAAAACCTTGGAGTTAAGGGCCGACTTGTTTTCCCAACCGTGCGCTGGGCCCTCACCGGGAAAGGCTCCGGTCCTGATTTGAACCATATAATTGCTTTTATGGGTACAGAAGAATGTGTCAGGCGGTTGGAGAAAGCCCTGGAGTGGAGAGAGGGTGAATGAAGGTGGGTAGTTATCCCCGTATGCAGGTTGAACTTTTGAGCCATACTCCTGAACCGGAAAGAGTAGTAGCTCTTGCTGCCCGCCTCTGTTATTCACCCCGGACTGGAAAAGAATTAAAAGAGGAAATGACTCCTTCCCGGGTGGCTGGGTTACTGGAAAAGGTTCTGAGCATGGGGCATTACTCGGTCCTGGAACATGCTACCTTTTCTTTCTTAATCTCGGGCATTTCCCGGGTTACTACCCATCAACTGGTGCGGCATCGGATTGGTTGTTCTTTTTCCCAGAAATCCCAGAGGTATGTCCGGGAAAAAGAACCTTATTTTGTTGTCCCTCCCGGAATAGCGGGAAATCCGGAAAAAAAAGAAGAATTTATCCAGTTTTGCCGGCAGTCTTTTGCCGGTTATTGTCAGCTGGTTGAACAGGGAGTGCATCAGGAGCAGGCCCGCTATCTCTTGCCCCAGGCCCTGGAAAGCAGTATAATGGTGACCATGAATGGGCGGGCGTTGCATCATTTTTTCCAGTTGCGTTGTTGCAATAGAGCCCAGGATGAAATCAGGGTTATGGCCGAAAAAATGCTGACTCAGGTCCGGGAGGCGGCTCCCCAGCTTTTCCAGAAGGCGGGTCCTGCCTGTGCAAGCGGACCATGTCCAGAAGGTGATAAATCCTGCGGCCGGTACCGGGAAAAGGGTGATGATCTTGGAAATGATTAAGGGCAGAAATCCAGTCCTGGAAGCATTGCGGGCGGGTAGAGAAATAAAGGAAATTTTTGTTTTCCAGGAGGGCAGGGGACCTGGGGTAGAGGAAATAAAACGGATTGCTGCAGAAAGAAATATAATGATGCATCAGGTCGATCGTCGTCGGCTGGACCAGATTGCGGGGGAAAATCATCAGGGTATTGCGGCCCGGATCAGGCCACGCTCCCCCTGGAAAATGGAAGATATTCTGCAGAAGAAGGACCGGGGCATTTTGATTGCCCTGGATCAGATCCAGGACCCCCAGAATCTGGGGGCCATAATTCGCTCCGCTGCTTTCATTGGTGTGGATGGTATCTTTATTCCCCGGGATCGCTCGGCACCCCTTACTGAAGCGGCTCAGAAAGCCAGCTCCGGAGGCCTGGAATGGGTTCCGGTAGTAGAAATCACCAATCTGGCCCGGACTATTGAGCAGTTCAAGGAAAGAGGTTACTGGGTTACCGGGGGCGATCACAAGGCCCCTTCCTTACCCTGGGAGGTTGATTTTTCATATCCCACCCTGGTGGTTATTGGCAGTGAGGGTCGGGGACTGCGCCCATTAATTAGAAAAAAATGTGATCACCTGATCCGGATACCAGGTCAGGGGCAATTGGAATCCTTAAATGCTTCGGTGGCTGCAGGGATTATTCTTTATGAGATTATGCGACAGAGAAAATGGGAGCAGGAATAATATCTTGACGATTTTTATCCTAATAAGTATAATATAAGGGAGACTCTGGAGAGTTTTTCCTGGGGGGTATATAATTGAAGAGTAACCTGCAGCAGCGGCGTGAGGAAGATGTTTTATCCTATGGCGACCGCGGGGATGATGAACTGGTTGAATTCTGTCATCAGGGCGATGAATTCGCCCTCGATCACTTAATCCGCAAATATAAAAACTTTGTCAGGGCTAAATCAAGATCATATTTTTTGATTGGTGCGGATCGTGAAGACATCGTTCAGGAGGGAATGATCGGTCTGTACAAGGCCATTCGGGATTATAAACCTGACCGCCTTGCTTCTTTTCGTGCTTTTGCTGAATTATGTATAACCCGGCAGATTATTACCGCTATAAAAACTGCTACCCGGCAAAAACATCAACCGCTTAACTCCTACGTTTCTCTGAATAAACCTATATATGATGAAGAATCGGATCGCACTCTCCTTGATGTCCTTCGTGGTAGTAAGCTCAGCAATCCAGAAGACCTTTTTATCAGCAAAGAAACCTACAGCCTAATTGAAAATAAGATTACCGAAATGTTGAGTGAACTGGAGATGAACGTTCTGCAGGAATATCTGGACGGAAAATCCTATCAGGAAATAGCAGATCAACTGGATCGTCATGTCAAATCAGTTGATAATGCCCTGCAGAGGGTTAAAAGAAAACTGGAAGTTTTTTTGCGCAAGCACAATATATAAAGCCCGCAACTGGCTGATCAAATGAACAACTGTGTAAAAGGAGGAAGAAAACGATGGCCAAAGCTAAATTTGAAAGGAAGAAACCGCACGTTAATGTGGGAACGATAGGACACATCGACCACGGAAAAACAACTCTGACTGCAGCAATAACCCGGACCCTTTCCAGCAAAGGAACAGCAG
>SL_8KL_010_SEDDRAFT_10001858_pt1 | contig 18197 bp, 17 predicted proteins | sample SodLakKL_010_SED_4_FD_11160 | JGI IMG/M metagenome (IMG submission 11160)
TCGGTATCGCGGCCAGCGGCCGGACACCATATGTCATTCACGCCATGAAATATGCCCAGACAATTGGATGCACCACCATCGGCGTCACGAACAACCAAGGTTCAGAAATCGGCAATCTCGCCGATATCGCCATCGAAGCCGTTACCGGACCCGAAGTACTGACCGGCTCAACCCGCCTCAAGGCCGGAAGTGCTCAGAAGATGGTTTTGAACATGATATCCACGGTGTCGATGGTCGGCATCGGCAAAGTGTATAAAAACCTCATGGTCGACGTTCAGCGCACCAACATCAAACTGGAACGCAGAGCCATTGAAATCGTCAAGGAAGCTGCGGAGACGTCCCGTGAAATCGCCACAGCGAAACTGAAAGAAGCGAACGGACATGTCAAAACGGCGATCATCATGATTTTACTTGAATGTGACAAAGAAACCGCTCAACAAAAGTTAAATAGCGCAAACAGCCATGTCAGAGAAGCGTTGAAATAACGATAAACCGTACGTTACAAGAGGTGATCCATTCGGAAAATCCAGCTGGTGTGTAATGAAGCAATACAATAAAAAACAACCTGATGTACAAAAAAATGAAAAAGGAGAATTTAATAATGGCAGTCAACAACAAAGATTTGGCAAAAAGAATCATTGAACTGGTTGGCGGAAAAGAAAACATCAAAAGCGTCAGCCCCTGCATGACCAGAGTCAGGATTCGTTTAAAAGACGCATCCAAGGCAAAAAAGGATGAGCTCAAGAAAACAGAAGGGGTTCTCGGACTCCAAGGCTCATCAACCCTCCAAGTCGTCATCGGCCCGGGAAAAGCAAGAAAAGTCGTCGATATTATGAACGAGGACTTCGGCATTTCCCAGGAATCCGCAGTCACTGAAGACTGGGAGGAGTCAAAAGAAGAACGAAAAGCGCAAATGGACAAAGGGCCGTTCAGAAGAGGGCTTGAAACCATTGCCGGAATCTTCATTCCGCTCATTCCGGCCATCATTGCGGCCGGGATCTTCAACGGTCTGGCGAATGTCATCAACGCAACCGGCACTGAAGCGAGCGTATGGGTCTTCATCGCAACGCTGTTCTCCCTGATCGGTTCGGCGTTCCTGGCATACTTCGCCATTTTCACCGGTATCAATTCAGCGAAACAGTTCGGTGCGACCCTCGGACTCGGTGGGATGATCGGTGCGATGACCATTCTCGGACAAGTCGATGAACTGTCCCAGATGCTCGGCCTTTATAATGAAGAAGTCCCGCTCGAATCCATCCTCATTACCGGTAAAGGCGGCATCATCGGTGTCATCTTCGGTGTGTGGATTCTTGCAAAAGTTGAAAAAGCTGTCAGAAAACGCGTTCCGGACGTGCTTGACATCATACTGACACCGATGATCAGCCTGCTTATCACCAGTTTGATCCTTGTGCTTGGCGTCATGCCGCTGACCGGACTCATCTCCGATGGACTGATCAGCTTCCTTCAATTGTTCATCGGTTCTGACTATCAGCTTGTAAACATCATCTCAGGATTTATTCTTTCCGCCTTGTTCCTCCCTATGGTTCTGGTCGGACTGCATCACGGTCTCATTCCTATCTATGCCATTCAGCTTGAACAACTCGGTGGCGTAAGCCTCTTCCCTGTTCTGGCCATGGCCGGAGCCGGACAAGTCGGGGCGGCCATCGCGATTTATCTCAAAGCGCGCAAAATCAATCATCTTCGCATGAAATCCATCATTGCCGGTGCCCTTCCCGCAGGTTTCCTCGGCATCGGAGAACCACTCATCTATGGTGTTACGCTGCCACTTGGTAAGCCGTTCATCACAGCCGGACTCGGTGCTGGTTTCGGGGGCGCATTCATTATGGCTACCCGGGTTACCGCCGGCGCATGGGGACCAAGCGGATTGGTCGCTATCCCGCTCATGCAAGGTTTCTGGGGCGGTATGGTCCTTTACCTCATCGGTTTGGTCATCTCATATATCGGTGGATTCATTATCACAAACATCTTTGTATCGACAAAAGAACTGGAAAATGTTTAAGACATTAGGATTGGCTGTCTATTTGTCCCGTTTCGACAAACAAAAGCCGATGCTTGAAAAAATGGCCGGAAGTGGATACACTGTATTCACTTCCTTCCACATTCAAGAGGAGTATGAGACCATTCCGAACTATGCGGAACAAGCACGCGAGATGGTTCGTTGGCTCAAAGATCATGAATATACCGTCTTGGCCGACCTTTCACCCAGAAGCATCGATTATCTCGAGGCGACCTCCATTGAAAATGTGTTGCATACGCTTCCCATTGACATGGTCCGCCCGGATTACGGTTTCAGCGTCGAAACCATCAAGACCATGGCACGAACACACGACGTCGTACTGAATGCCTCCACCTTGGATAAAACCCTCTTAGAATCACTTGAAGCGACCAGCGGGAACATCTATGCCATGCACAATTTCTACCCGAGAGAGGAAACCGGGTTGGACAGGTCCTTATTCGAAGCCATGAACCGGACCATGCGACCCCATATCAAGGGAATCATCGCATTCATTCCCGGAGACGCGCAAAAAAGAGGCCCGATTGAAAAAGGGCTCCCCACATTGGAGGACCATCGCGATAAGCCACCTTACGTCGGTTACCTGGACCTTATCCTGAGACACGGATGCGAAGCCGTGTTTGTAGGCGATATCCGCCTGAGTGAAACACAACTGCGACTCATCGACCGCTTCAACACCGATGGTGTCATATCGCTTCCGGTCGTTTTCACCAAGGACTATGAACACCTTTATGAGAAAGTGTTCACCATCCGACCGGATTCGCCCACGCCGTTAAAAAGGCTCCAGGAATCTCGTGAATACGCTTCACACGGCGCTTCAATCGAACCAAATGACACCCTGGCGCGACCCAAAGGGACCATTACCATAGACAATGTCCGCTATCAACGCTACAGTGGTGAAATCCAGATCACCGCCGCCGATTACCCGGAGGATGAACGGATCAATGTCATCGGTCACATGGAAGAAGCCTACGTGGACACACTCGAATCAGTGAAAAACAACCAAAAGATTCGTTTTGTCCGCCTGAATAACAATTAAGGAGTTATGCCCTATGTCAAAAGAAATCATTCTTTATGCCCCAAACAGTGGCACCATCGATAAACTCGAGAATGTCGAAGACGAAGTCTTCGCTCAGAAAATGATGGGCGACGGCGCCGCCATCGACCCCAAGGATTCCATTTTCACATCACCATGCGACGGTAGAATTGTCAGTGTCTTTCCGACCAAACACGCCGTCGGCATCGAAACAAAGGACGGCCTTGAACTGATGCTTCATGTGGGTCTTGACACCGTCGAACTCAAAGGGAAAGGCTTCAAGAGCTTTGTTAAAGACAATGACACGGTCAAAAAAGGCGACAGACTGCTCAAAGTCAACCTCAAGAAAGTGCAAAAAGAAGGCAAACCCTTGATTACACCGCTTGTCATCACAAACATGGATCTTGTTGAGGATATCTCCTTCAAAGAAGGTAAAATCGCAGCGGGTGAGCCTTTCATCACAGTAACCCTCAAGCAATAAGAAACATGCTGCATCGCAAATCATACCAATCGCCTGTTTTTCTTATAGATTGACGCGACAAGAAAAGAGTCCTGAAAAGGGACTCTTTTTGTTCGCACTAAAACAATATACCTTTATGACGCTTGTATGCTTTATTTTTCATTTTACAAGGATATGGCAGATTTTTTCAAGATAATGACATTTGTCACTACCGCGAACCTACGGTATTATATTAAAATGTAGTCGAGGTGATGAATTATGGTAGTAAAATTGAACAATGTAATCAAACGTTTTGACAACAGACTGGCTTTGGATTATTTCAATCTGGAGATCGGCAAAGGTGAAGTCGTTGGACTGCTTGGTCCAAACGGCGCCGGAAAAACGACATCGATCAACGCGATGGTCGGGCTGCTTGAACTGGATGAAGGCACCATCGAGATTTTTGGAAGAAAAGTGAACGGGGCTTCCAACGACATCAAACAACGCATCGGACTGGTGACTCAGGAGGTCACCATCTACGAAGATATAAGCGCATACGAGAATCTTTTGTTTTTCGGAAAACTCTACGGTCTTCGTGGAGAACGATTGAAACAGCGCATTGAAGAGGTCGCAAGAATGATCGGTCTTGAAGGGCGACTCAAAGAAAATCCGAAACGCTATTCTGGCGGGATGAAACGCCGTCTCAATATCGGTTGTTCGATTCTTCATGAGCCGGAACTGCTCATCATGGACGAACCTACAGTAGGCATCGACCCGCAAAGTCGCAACTACATTCTCGAGTTTGTCAAGAAGATGGCCAAAGAAACCGACACGGCGATTCTTTACACATCACACTACATCGGTGAAGTGGAAGCGATATCCGATCGCGTGTACATTGTCGATGAGGGACACAACATCGCATCGGGTACTGTAAGTGAGCTGATTGGTAAAGTCAAAGGGGATAACCATATCCATATTGACGTTGATCAACCGCAAGAATCGGTACTTGATGACTTGAAGAAATTGGCGGATGTCAAAGAGGTCTCGCTCAATGAGAACCGCTTTCAGATCGTGACCTATGCCGGCGTGAACATCATGGACAAGCTGATTGCGAAGCTATCCCCGTTCACCATCCGTAACGTGCGCAACAACGAACCTTCGCTCGAAGATGTGTTTTTGAGCCTGACCGGCAAATCCTTGCGGGACGGGACGGTGGACTAGATGCTTAGATTCTACGGTCTCAGAGTCCTCAAGGACTACCTTGGACATGTCATCCTGATCGGATTGCCGATCTTCATGATTACGTTCATGTCCTATATCAATACGCCCGAAGGCGAATCGGTTGCGGCGGTGGCGGGTACAATCACGATCGCATTCCTGCTCATGTTCCATATTTTCGGCGCCGCCTATACGCACGAAGGCATTGAAAAAGACTTTTTCACACCGATGCGGATGCGTCTGAAAGCCGCGCCGGTGAATCCGGTCCGCTTCATTGTGGCCATGATCGTCTATTCCGTCCTGATTTCTTTTGCTCAGACCCTCGTCATACTTGCCTATTCCATGGTGGTTCTCGGTGCGGCATTCCAAAACCTTCCTTTGGTTTTGTTGCTGTTCATCATCAACATCGTGTTTTCACAACTGATGGCCGCTGTGGTCATCCTAAAACTGAAAAAAGCGGCCAAAGCGCAGGCGGTCATGATGGCCTATGCCATCGGTGGTCCCGTGCTTGCAGGGTTCATGTTCCCGCTTCCGGAAAACACATTCACACGATTCCTGGAGCGCTATTCGACACCGGTCGCCCACATTCGCACCGCAATCACAGGAGTCCTTAACAGCGACACGACTGATATCGTTTTGGGCGCCGCGCTCGCGCTCGCGTTTATCGCCATCATCACCGTCGTGTTGGTTCGGCTGAGCGAGAGTGTTAAGACATGATGGTCGTCTATTCACTGGCACTAAAACGTGCGATCAAACAAAAGATTACTTTAGTCATGGTCATGCTGTTCCCGGTCATCATCATATTGATCCCGCCGTTTCCTTACAATATCATTCCTTTCAGTTTCACCATTTACGGACTGGTCATCATGTTCACCGCCTTTATTTTAACCAAACAGGTGCTTGATGACAGAGCCCAGAAGACCATCGTACGCATTGCGGCGTCTCCTTTGAATCACTATGCCTATGTGGGCGGACACGTTTCCGCTTACATGAGCATCCTACTCGTACAAGTCGTCTTTTTCATGCTCCTAGCCGTCTTTCGGTTCAGCGTATCACCACAGTTCTTCTTGGTAAGCAGCCTTATCTATATCGTATTCGCGCTCATGTCTATCGCATTTTCGCTGTTTTGGCACCTGTTTTTTAAGTCCTACGCCACCTCGATTGCAGTATACTCCGTAGTTGCGAACATCATGGCGCTGGCGGGCGGCCTCACCGTACCCTTGGAAATGTTTCCTGAACGTGTGAAGGACGTGGTTGTAGTGCTTCCGACATATTGGTTTGCCTATAGCCTCGATGCATCGTATAATGGAACATATACCAACATCGGTTACACCCTTGCGATACTAGCCGCATTCACCATCGGATTCTTTGCCATAGGTTCAAAAAGGAGTTTCTAACATGCAGAAAAACCGCTATCTGAGTGAGAAGACCTTTCCATACTACACTCAGGGACTATCCTACCTCATGGTACTATACTCGCTTTCACCGCAGTCACCTGCGGTTTTTTTGCTTATTATCTCAAGCATATCCTTCAATATCGTAAAATGGCGATTCAAACTGCCTTCAACCATTTTTTACCTCGAGTTCGTCGTGCTGATCATCCTGGAGACGTTCATCCCCGGGAGTCTCTTGCTCATCATTCCGCCGCTTTTCATTTTCAAACGCTGGCCGGTTCCTGAAGCGGCGCTGATCGCCTTCGTTCCCTTCCTTATACAAAACGTAACCTTTCAGTACTACTTGTTCCTGGGCATCGCGCTTTTCGCTGTGACATTCCAGCTTCTGTGGAAAAACGATGCTGAACAAGCCGAACTCAATAACGACCGTTTGAGAAAACGTCTTTATTTGCAGGAAGGCAGAATGGACACCTTGCTTAATGACCAACAGGAAATCTCAAGGCTTGCGGCACTTCATGAACGCGACCGGATTGCGCAGAAACTGCACGATGACCTCGGCCATGAACTGACTGGGGCACACCTCAGTCTGAAAGCGTATAAAACTATAGTCAACCGTAACGATAGTGTCATGGAAGCCTTCGATAAGGGGTTTGAAAGGCTCGAACGTTCGCTTCAGGCGCTCCGTCAGACCGTCGAAGCGACCCGACCGCTTGAATCGTTCGGTTTTGAGACCTTCAAGAACATGGTAGATCAATTCGAATCCCCGCGCCCGGTCCTGGAAGTCAAAGGCAATGTGTGGTCGATCACACCCAAGGCATGGTATGCAGTGAACAGCGTGCTCAAGGAAGCCCTGACCAACATCACCAAACACGCCTCCCCCGATGAAGTCCATATTCGTCTGGAGCAGACCGATGCCATCACCCAACTCAAAATCAGCAACGACGGCCTCACAAGTCAGACCAACAATGCCGGGCACGGACTGCGCTTCATGCGCCGACGGATCGAAGCGCTCAACGGCATGGTAAGCATCACCAAAACCAACTGGTTCACCATAATCGTGACCCTTCCAAGAGAGGAGCATGACGCATGAGAATACTGATTGTCGATGACGATTCGCTCGTCCGTGATAGCCTGAAGACCATTTTCGGAGCCGATCGCCTTTTTGACGTCGTCGGATTGGCCGAGAACGGCGATGAAGCGATTCGTCAGAATCGCGCCTTGAATCCCGACATCATCCTTATGGATATCCGTATGCCTGAAACCGATGGCATCGAGGCGACCATGCGCATCAAGGAAGAATCTCCACAAACCAAAATCATCATGCTCACCACATTCAAGGATTTCAAGAACATTCACCAGTCATTGCATGCCGGCGCCAACGGCTACCTTATCAAAAGCGATGACTTCGAAAAACAAAAATCCACCATCAAAGCGGTCTATGAGGGCTACTCGATCATCTCGGAAGAAGCCCTTCAAAGCCTTAGCGGGAAAAACCAAGATGAAGCCTTGAGCCCACGGGAAAACGATGTGTTGGAACTTGTGGCCAACGGCTACACCAACAAAGAGATCGCCAAGCGCCTTTACATCGGTGAAGGCACCGTGCGCAACACCCTTTCTGTCATTCTCGACAAGCTGGCATTGCGTGACCGTACCCAACTGGCGATCTATTACTGGCAGACCAAAAAAACCCGTGATGATGAGAATCTATGATCGATTCTCGCATCACGGGTTCTTTATGTCAGGCGATAAAGCGCTTTGTTAGCGCGTCCGGTAGATGTAGTGACGCTCTTTGTCGCCATCGGGTCGAAAGTCAAACTGTTTATAAAGATTGATCGCCCGGGTGTTCGAGGATTCAACCCAAAGCATCGAATCATGGACGTGACGTTTGGACGCTTCCTCAAAAAGTCCCTGCATAAGCTTTTTCGAGATGCCCATGCGACGGTAGTCGGGATGCACCCCGAGCCCCCGGATGAACACGCTCTTGCCTTCATTATAAATAACGCCGTATATGAAACCTTTGATGACGTCTCCTTCGGTGACGCAACGCGCAATGGTAGTATCATCATCCAAAAAGGCGTCAAACGCATCGAAGTCCATGTTGAAGGTCTCCTTGTCCAGCAGGTCGGTCGTCAAGCGATACAGTGCCTGAGGGTCTCCCTTGAAGGGAAGGACATTGTCTGTGATGGTCCGCCTGTTTCCCACAAGACGTTTGGTGCGCATCACCATGTTTTCGCATTTGAACATGCAACCGGCTTCCTCAAAGGTGGTGTGCATGCGGTTCAGAAGGCCTTCACTCTCCTTGTCCTCGCCGACTTCGATGGTGATTTCGGCTTCGCCATAGAGGCGATACAGGCCACCGAGCGCTTTTTTGAAAGACATTTTATCTTTGAACGCCGGATAGAGTGTCATTCGTAAGGGCGACTTCTCGATGAAGAGAACCGCGCCGTCGATATAAAGCACTTCGTTGTTGATGTCGTTGAAGAACGCCTTTTCATGGTCGGGACCATGGAAAAGGAACTGATAATCGAGTGTTTTGGCGTACTCTAGGACTTTTTGCATGAAAATCACCTCTAGGGTCCATTATAGACCAAATGGATAAAACTCGCCGACATTCACACGGAAATTACCGAAATAAAGGCTTGAACTGCGTGTCTCACGCGTTGATCACTTGCCGTTTTTGAGAATCCGGTCGATGGTTTTCTTTCGCTCACTGAGCGCGCGTTCGAATTTGGATGTGTCCGCAGGGCGGTAATAACTCACGTTTTCAAGGCCGTCCGGAAGGTATTGCTGCTTGACGATATGGCCTTCATGGTCGTGTGGGTAGAGATAAGCATCCTTATCTTCAAAATTGGCAACGTTGATCAGGTGATTGGGGATCTTGAGCATTTTGCCTTTATCAATGTCTTCAAGCGCTTTGTCAAGGGCCATATACGCACTGTTTGATTTCGGCGAGAGAGCCATTTCCACCACCAGATCGGCGAGTGGAATGCGCGCTTCAGGGAATCCTACACGCTCGCACGCACGCGTGCATGCGTCCATCTTACTATATATGGAAGGGTTGGCGAGCCCGACGTCTTCATACGCTATGACCGTCAGCCGTCTCAAAATGCTGTCGAGGTCTTCCATCTTGATCAATCGGGCGAGGTAGTGCAGGCTCGCATCGACGTCACTGCCTCGAATCGACTTCTGAAGGGCGCTCAGGATGTTGAAATAATTGTCTTCGTTCTTATCGAGGTCCAAAGCGGGTTTCAATATGACCTTTTTCGCCATATCCACGTCGATGGTCTGACCTTCATAGGCGATTTCAAGAAGCTCCATCATGTTGATGGCGGTACGGATTTCTCTATTTGAAGCACGAACTAAATATTTCATGGTGTCTTCAGAAAAGTTCGCGGTCAAATCATCCGAATATTTGTTTTTAAGCTTTTTCAGAAAATTTAAAAGGTCATTTTCTGTGATCGATTTCAGTTTTAAAACATGACATCTGGAACGGATTGCAGGGTTGACACTATGATATGGATTGTTAGTAGTCAAACCTATCATGGTGAGTGTGCCTTTTTCGACATGCGGCAACAAAAAGTCCTGAATATCCTTTTTCATTCGATGGATTTCATCGACGATGACCAAAGCCCCATAGTGTTTCGCCGCCGCGACAATATCTTTGAGCGCGGATTTGGAATCAGTGGAAGCGTTGAACGTATATGTGTTCAATCCGTACGCCTCGGCTAGAATATTGGCGATGGTGGTCTTGCCGATCCCGGGCGGACCGTAGAGAACAAGCGAGAAATACTTGCCTTTGTCGATCATTTTGCGGATGACGCCGTCCGCACCGACCAAATGGTCCTGCCCGACGATATCATCCAATGTCTGAGGCCTTACCTTGAAGGCCAGGGGTTCCTTTTGCATGGTTGATCACCTCACAAGGACATTATAACATCAACCATGCACACCGATAGTATTATCATCGGAAAACTGATATAATACCACCGACTGTAAATATCGAATGTGAGCGGGTTTGTCTCATCAGACGAAGAAGAACCCTCATATAACGAGAAAATTCATCAGAGGCCAAAATACGGCAGAAAGAGTGAACGTCATGCAGCACATCAAGACGAACTACCACACGCATCATGAATTGTGCGGACATGCGCAAGGCCGAGCGAAAGATTATGCGGTCGCGGCGATCAAGGAAGGCTTCGAAGTGCTCGGCATTTCCGACCACGCGCCCTCCAAGCTGCACTATAATCCGCGGGTCCGGATGCCCTGGAGTGCTTTCGAGGCATATCTTAAGGACATCGAAAGCGCTCAACAGAGATACGGAAGCCAAATCACCATCCTGAAGGGACTGGAGACGGAGTTCACCGAAGACGACCCGGCTTACTACCGGGAACTCCTCGACAAAGTGGACTACATGATCCTCGCTCAGCACTATGTGCCATGGAAAAACGGCAAAAAACCGTTCAAATCCGTTTTCAACCTGAAGACCGAGGAACACATCAAAGCCTACGGAAAATACATTGTGGAAGGCATAAAGAGCGGATATTACGTGGCGGTTGCGCATCCCGATGTCTACATGAGCGCGTATCCTGCATTCGACCAGACCGCGGAGCAAGTGGCTCACGACATCATTGACACCGCCATTGAGTATGACATACCGCTTGAAATCAACGCCCAAGGCATCAGAAAAGGCCTTATTAAAACCAATGACGGATTGCACTACCGATATCCGAGAAAAGAGTTCTTCCGCATCGCAAAGGCAAAAGGCGCCAGAATAATGGTAGGGTCGGACGCTCACACTCCCGACTCCTTAAACGATGAATCGTTCCAAGCCGCTTTGGCGTTTGCGGACGCACTCGACATCACACTGATCGAACGACTTGATATAAATCCTTAATCCCTTGAAATTTGCCCTGTAATCAATTTTTGTCTAATGGACAACTACATACTTGTCCGGGATTCAAAAATTGATTACAGGGCTTTCTTTTTTGTCCGTTTCTAACAGTAGAGGAAGAGTCAAATAAACATGGTCACCGGATTTTTGTGACTATGTTTAGAGAGTGGAGTTGTCTAGAAAACCATTCTTTAATATAACAATCATACCCATGTCCCCGTCTATTACTTCAAAAGAAGTGTTTTTTGTTTAACTTGTTTTACTTCTCATAATATATATTATGTTAACTTGCTAATGTGTCTTACCTAAGCGTTTGGTTTCGGTTAGAGTGTAAATGTATAAACCGTTTTTGTAAGTTCTCTCAATGTTCGGGATGTTGAAAATCCAAAACCTAAAAATGCAAATTAGCGTGGTGTTGTTCGTCATTCTCAATTTACGGACACGATGAAGGGGGTTTCGTGATACAATTGATTTGCGAGGTGATTTTAATGAAAAAAGTCGCATTGATCTTCACAGGTGGCACGATTGCCATGAAAGTCAATTCCAAACTCCAAGGCGCCATCCCGAGCGTGACACCCGATGAGATTCTCGAAACCTTGAAGAATGCTACGGATAATGTCGATCTGGAAGCCGTTGGCTTTTCGAAATTGCCTTCTCCTTCAATCACACCTGAAAAAATGCATGAGTTGAAACTCAAGGTGAATGAATATCTTGACGATAACGCGTATGATGGCGTTGTCGTCGTCCATGGTACGGACACACTTGAGGAAACCGCCTTTTATCTGGATGCGGTCATGACGTCGGATAAGCCCATCGTGGTGACCGGTTCAATGAAAAACGCCAGTGAACTCGGCTATGACGGGCTGACAAACCTTGATTCAAGCATCAAAGTGGTCCGTGATGAGAAATCCCGCGGTCGTGGCGTGCTCGTGGTCATGAATTATCAGATTCATGCGGCGCGTGAGGTCACGAAAACACACACGCTCAACCTTGATACCTTCAAAAGCATCGAATTCGGACCCTTGGGCATCATTGACGATGAGGATGTCATCTATTACCGGGCTCAGACGCTTCGAAAAGCGTACCGTCTCAAACCGGCGCATAGCGACGATGTCGGCATTCTCAAGGTGTATGCGGGCATGGGCAGCGATGTGATCGATTTCTACACACAATCCGGTTACAAGGGCCTTGTTGTCGAGGCGCTCGGGCGCGGAAACGTACCGGCCCTGGCGATGGATGGCATAAAAAGGGCACGCGAAGCCGGTCTGGAACTGATCATTGTTTCCAGGGCGATGGGCGGACGTGTGCTGGATACATACGGCTACATCGGTGGCGGAAAGGACCTTGTCCGTGCCGGCTGCATTCTCGGTGGCGACTTATCGGGACCCAAAGCGCGCATCCTGCTGATGCTGGCATTAAAGAACAATCTCAATCACGATGACATCAAGGCGATTTTCCACCAATAGCGATAAAAAAGACTTTCCTCAAGTCAGGGAAAGTCTTTTTATATGGTCATATGAGTGTGTCGAGTCCGATGTCACGGCTGCGCGTAAGGACATTTTCTTTTAGCCAGCGCGCTTTCCGTTTTTTGGTGAAGAGGCGTTCCTTGCGAAGAATGGCTTTGAGATTCTGGTGCATGATGTAGCCGATCGGCTTGTAGTGAGCCATGAGTGGCTGACCGGCTTTCGCGATGTGCTGAGCCCATAGCCTGTCGTATTTGACCGGATAGACCGGATGCATGATCGAACGGAACAGTTCGGAAGGATTCTCACGTGTATCGCTGAGGTCGAAATCGAACAAAGCCAGTGCCGCATAGTAGGAATTTTCCAGGGCATTGATTCTTTCCATGAAATATCGTTCCGTTTTTGTACAAACAATATCTTTCAGGGCATGTTCCATCATGCTCGAAAGCCCGATCATTTTTCCGGGTCGGAAAAACTGTTCGATCGATCCGTCTTCACGGTAGAAAATCAGTATGGCTTTAGAAAGTTCGTTTAGAAACAGTTTGAGGTCGGCGATGCTTTTGATGATTGGCGTCCGAACAATTATCGTGTTGGCATCAATCTTCTTGGTGAGGATGTCTTTTTGCGATTCCGAATCCTCGAGATCGATCACTTGTTGGAGATTGTCGTAGTCGAGATAGCGCACGAGCCTGTCCAGAATCTTCCATTTGCGTCGTTTGATGGGCCGCATGCCGATCTTCCTCAACTGCTCATGGAAATTGTCGGCCCGAATGTCCTTTTGGCGGGCGATGCGGTCCCTTAGTTTTTGGTGAATGCCGATCAATTGGGCCAATCCGTACTTGATGCGGTCCTCATCGAGGTGGTCAAGTTCGAACATGGCCTGTTTGAAGTGCTTGTAGTCGTGCATTTTTGCGCCATTGTCAAGCTGACGCATTAAGGATAGCACTTGCTTGTTCGTTTTCTCGGATGCGTCATCGTCTTGTTCTTTCAACAGACGATGGCGTATGGTATATATGTCGGGCATGAACGTAATTGATAGTTCTCGCAATAAAGGGGTGGATGGTGAAAGGGTCCGTAGGCTTTTGTGGAGTTTGAAGGCGGCATTGTCCGGGGATTCGGATGGCGTTTCGCCCTTCAGTGTCTGGTAAAGAATGTCCTGATAGTGGATGTAATGCTTCAGCAGCGTGTCGTCTTTTTTTGTCATTTGGCGATCTTCCTGAGGGCATCCTTGATAAGGGTGGCCGTATCCTTCGAACTGTCAAGGTCTTTGGTGACGCGGTCGATCTCACGTTGTTTATAGCCCAGGGCACGCAGGGCGTCTTCGACTTCACCGAGCGTGGTCGTCGCTTTTACGGTCACGGTATCGACTTGGACCTTGCCTTTCAGGTCAAGCACAATCTGCTGGGCGGCTTTGGGGCCGATGCCGGGGAAACGGTTGAGGTATTTCGTATCGCCCATCTCGATGGCCCGGATGATTTCTTCGGGTTTGGCGGCCGCCAATACGGCGAGGGCGCTTTTAGGGCCGATCCCTTTGACACTCAGAAGCTGTTCGAAAAGACGTTTTTGTCGAATGGAGATGAACCCGTACAACGTATGGGCATCCTCCCGGATGTGCTGATGGATGTAGACTTGGATCAATGTGTCCTTCTTGAATTCGAACGGATTGGGAACCACGACATGGTAACCCACGTGATTCACCTCGAGTGATATTTTCTCCGGTTCGATTTCAGTCACATATCCTTTAAGATAACTATACATAAGGTTTTCTCCTTTTTGGTTTGTGTATAAACTTTTATAGAAGCACCATCAGGAAGGCACTGGCCAACCCGAAATATACCATGAGGGCGGTTACGTCATTGATGGTGGTGATGAACGGACCGCTCGCTACGGCGGGGTCGACTTTGAGTTTGTTGAGAATCATCGGGATGAGGCTTCCAAGGAGTGCGGAGACGCTCAAGGCGACGAAAATGCTGATGCCCACAATGCCGGCGACTCTGAATGGCGTCACGTCGCCACCGATTTCACCCAGTCTGAGGACGGTGAGCAGGGTCCACGAGGTAAGAAATGACAGGGTTCCCAGAATCAAACCGTTCAACATGCCTATCAAGGTCTCGCTGACAAGGTGCTGAACAATATTTACGCGGGTTCGTAAGGTCTCTCTGGATATTCTCAGGATGGTGACCGCGAGGGACTGTGTCCCGATGTTCCCAGCCATATCCAGAATCATAGGTTGAAAGAGCACGAGCACGGCGATGGCCGCAATGGTCTCTTCATAAGAAGCGAGCACCGTCGAGACGATGATGTTCAATACCAGCAACAAAGCAAGCCAGGGAAAGCGTTTCTTGGCACTTTGCATCGCGGTATCATAAACGTCGTCTTCTGTGGGAAGACCGGCCAGCTTGGCGTAGTCGTCATGTGCGGTTTCCTCGATGATGTCCATGGCATCGTACATGGTGATGACGCCTTCTAGCTCATCGTTGTCGTTGAGAACGGGCATGGCCAAGGTATCGTATTTCTGGATATCCCTGACAACCTCCTGGATGCCATCCAGGACATGCACGGCATAGAAGTTGTCGTTCATGATCGACTTCACTTTGATGGGATGCTTGGCCACAATCATGTCCTTGAGGTCGATGACTCCAAGCAGCTTGTTGTCATCATCCGTTACAAACAAGGTGTCGATCAGCTCGACTTCATCCGCTTTGTCTATAAGTTCCCGCATGGCCTCTTTGATGTCCATGTCGGGATGCAGTTTGATGAACTCGGTATTCATCTCGCTACCCGCGGTCTGGTGTTTGTACTTGGAAAGACGGCGGATTTTCTCTCTGGTCTCCTCTTCGAGAAGGACGAGGAATTCTGTCGAATCTTCGTGTTTCAAATGTTGAAGGATGTCGACGGAGTCGTCGGTTTCCATCAGACTGAGCACTTTTGCGGCGAGTGGTCGTTCAAGTTCAAGCAGGTACTCGGCCGCCTTTTCATCGGGAATATGTTCAAAGACTTTGGCCAGTTTCTCGCGATTGATCTGTGCGTATATTTTTTCGCGCTCTTCGCCTGTCATGACCATAAGCGCTTCAGAAATGTCATAAGGATGGTAGCGATTCAGTTTCGACTGAAGCATGCGGTAGCGTTTCTCATAACGCACCAACGCCACAATCTCTTTGGGTTTGTTGCGTTTCAGCAAAGTTAGTTTTGGCATGGTCTATCCTCCTATTCCCGCTAGCACATCAGGAAGCCAAAGGATGATTGCGCCAGCAATTATAAAGTAGATCAGCAAACCGAGTACGTCGTTCATGGTCGTGATGAAGGGTCCGCTTGCCACAGCAGGGTCAAAGTTGAGCCGATGCAATGTCAAAGGGACGATGGCACCGAACACGGTGGTGATGATCAAAGCCGCCCCGACACTGAGTCCGATGGCCAACCCTACCAGGAACGGAGGGTGCGTCGCTTCGATGAACTCAAAGCCGGACATGATCGACAGAAAAATACCGGAAGTGAAAAACGCCAGTATTCCGATGCCGATGCCGTTGATGATGCCTACTCTGAATTCTTTGATGATGTGTCGTTTTCTTGATTGCTTGTCGATATAATGCTGTCTTGAAATGCCTCGTACCGTCACCGCAAGGGATTGGGTCCCGGTATTGCCGCCCATGTCCATAATCAATGGTAAAAAGAACACCAGCACGGTGACTTGTTCGATGGTTTCTTCGAACGTTGACATGATCGCGCCGACAATCAGCCCGATTCCAAGCAGCAACATGAGCCAAGGCAGTCGATGCAACGCCGATTTCCAGACACTGCGGTTTATGGTCTCTTCTTTCGAGATGCTCGCAAAACGAGCGTAGTCCTCATCGGTTTCCATGTCGAGGACGTCGGCGGCGTCATCCATCGTGATGACCCCTTGAAGCTGGTTTTTATCATTGACGACCGGCATGAGGTAAATACCGTAGTTTTGCATGGTGCGTGCGACATCTTCAATGTCATCATCCGCTTTGACGGTGATGACATCCGTCACCATCAGGCTTTCGATATTTTTGGGGCTTCTTGCCTGAATAAGTTTCTTCAGTTCGATGACACCTTCCAAGAAATTGTTGTCGTCCAAAACAAAAAGACGCTGAATGCCTTCGGTGCTTTCAGCATTTCCGATCAATGTCTTCATCGCCACTTTGACATCCATGTCTTTTTCCAGCACGATGTAATCGGTGGTCATGATCGACCCGGCGGTTTCCTCTTTATAATGAATCAGTTTTTGAAGCTCGACCCTCGTATCGTCATCGAGCACATTAAGGTACTCACCGCGTTTTTGCGAATGAACCGCTTTAAGAACGTCGGTCGCATCATCGCTTTCCATCGTACCGATGACCCGTGACGCTTTCGATGTGTCCATCTTGGACAACAGCTTGACGACCCGTTTCGGTTTGAGGTGCGCAAAAATGTCAGCGAGCAAATGATGATTGAGGGTAATCAGCAAATGCATCTGGTCGTCTTCGGAAAGTGCGTCGAATGTCTCCGCGACATCGGAAGGATGGTATTTTTCCAGTTCGTTCTGAATGGTTCCGGGTGAGGCTTCCTTTATAACCCGTACAATATCTTCGTAGTTTTCGTTCATTGACCTCACATCCTTTCAACGGCTATTATACTATATTCAAGGCATTTTATACAGTCGTAAACAAAGCGAACGTATCGCAAAATGGTTTAACTACGAACGATTGTGTGTTTACAAAATGCGGAAACGGCGGTTTAAATCCCTCTTTAAAAAGTTTAATCATTCACACCCACAGGCGTCGTTCATACAGTATATTGAAAGCATAAATATCAAAGGAGTGCATATATTATGAATATAGAGAATAAAAGCCTGGGTGACATCGTCGCCACATATCCCGCAACCAAACTGGTATTCGACAAAGCCGGCATCGATTATTGCTGCGGTGGAGAGCGACTGCTTGAAGAAACGTACAAAGAATCCGCCATTGAGCCTGAACAGTTGCTCAAAGACCTTATTCAAGCCAGTGAACGCACCACCACGGAGCCAAACTGGATGAAGGCATCCTACCGTGAACTGATCAGACACATCGTCGCCACCCATCACCGGTTCATCGAAGACACCATTGATGAAACCGTGGACCTGACCGGTAAAATATATCGTGTCCATGGGAATCATCATCCGGAACTGCGCGAGGTTTTCTCCACCGTGTCAAATCTCCGCAATGAACTCAAGATGCACATGATCGATGAAGAGACCGCCGAGTTCCCAGCCATTGAAGATTATGAGGAAACGCGCTCTAAAGCGGCACTTGAAAAAGCACAGTCGCTTGTCCAAAAACTTCGTGATGATCACGACGCCGCAGGCGATGCCCTTCGTAAAATTCGTGAACTAACTAATAACTACGAACTTCCCGAAGATGCCTGCCCAACATACTACAAAACCCTCGATATGCTCAGAAAACTTGAGGATGACATGCATACCCACGTGCACCTTGAAAACAATATCCTTTTCAAGCGAATCATGGCCGAAAGCGCCTGATTCATACACCAGTCACTGCCAATAAAAAACGCTCGTTTATTGAAAAAACGAGCGTTTTTTGATTGTTAATCGACAAATTCGAAACTGACATCGAATATGCGTACGGTGTCTCCGTTTTCAACCCCGAGATTCCGCAATTCCTCATCAATGCCCATGCCTCTTAGCTGGCGGGAAAAGCGCTTGATGGATTGCTCTTTCGA
>SL_8KL_010_SEDDRAFT_10001861_pt1 | contig 18187 bp, 17 predicted proteins | sample SodLakKL_010_SED_4_FD_11160 | JGI IMG/M metagenome (IMG submission 11160)
ACCAGCGCTCGTGGTAGCTATCCCAACCCCAATTGGCCTTGGGGTCTGTGTAAGAACGAGGGCACTTGCAGTGGTAAATACCTTGTTGTTTGCACTGGCAGATTTTTTTGCCGAAGGAGCTGGCACCGGTTTCCAGCGGGGCGCCGTCACCGGCCAGGGTAAGCTTTTGGGTATCGCCCAAAAGGTTTAACTCAGCCGAAGGTTTTACGGCACACTCTATTAAAATCTTTTGCAGCAGCCTTTCCGGGCCGTGCTCAAAAGTTTCTCCGCCGAGGACCTTTTCTACCAGGTCAGCTACCGTATCCGGGTTATCTGGAGGTAACTTTTCATTAGCCTTAAGCTTTTTCTTCTTTTTCTTGTAGGGATCTCGCACCACTTTGGCCGGCGCATATTCCAGCCAGAGTCGGTTAAATAAATCGTAGAAGCTTCCAACGCCGGGGAGGTTGTCAGTTTCAAACCCGCAGGCGATGGCCAATATATCGTCCGCCTTTAAACGGGCTGCAAAACTGCTGATTGATTCTTTGTAGTGACTGGCCAGGACCACGGCCCGGAAAATTTCCGGTTGATTAAGGGCCGGACGGCCTGTACTAGAGTAGCAGGACATAACCAGTTCTTTCAACGGGTCCAGATTCATGATGTAGACTTTTTCCAGCGCGCCAGCATGAAACATGATTTGATTTTCTTTTTGAGGCAGTAATTCAGCAAGTTGTTTTTCCAGCTGTTCTTGAAATTGCACGTGGGGACGCCAGGGACCGAGCATAAAAATCGCCTCCATTATCGTTTTAAGAGACTGGTAATAAATGTCTTTAAATCGATGTTGGGGCTAATTTTGAAAAGTCAATCCCCACAATATGCCCTGTTGACTTATTCTAAACAATTATAGATCATTAACAAGCTATATCTCCTAAAATCGCTTAATATCGCCATATGAAGTTGTCGCCAAAATGGAGGTGAAATGAAAAACTCCATGAGCAAAAAGCAGCGCGGAGTCTTAAGTTAGAGTTTTCGAATGACTACGCTTAATTAAGGGGGTCAATCATGAGTCTTAAAGGTAAGGCAGCCATAATAGGCATTGGTGAAGTTCCTTCCGGTAAATTTCCAGAACGGGCTTGTATTGTGTCTGCCGTTCAATCATCGGTTTCGGCCATAAAAGATGCCGGGATAAAACGTGAAGAAATCGATACGATTATTCCAACAGGCACTGTTTACAATGCGCAGTACAATAGTGAGATGCTTACCGGAAGATTAGTGGAAGAGCTTGGTTTGACAGGAACAGTTAAGACAAATATGCAGGTTTTTTCCGGTGGCTCCAGTAGTTCAACCATGTTAAAAGTAGCTGCCGGTTTGTTGGAAACCGGTGCCGCTGAATGTATTCTATGCGTTCATTCCGAAAAGCTGGCTTCCGGAGTTTCGGGTCAGCAGGGGATCGACCTGTTCTCAATGGCAGGTGTATCCAAAGAATGGGAAGTTCCTTACGGGCAGCACTACTCTGGAGTAGCCGCCCTGGCCATGCAGCGTTACAAGTACGAAACCGGCACCACTGATGAAGAGCTTGCTGCTGTTTGTGTTTCCAACCGCAAATGGGCTGAACTAAATCCCCATGCTATGTTCCGCAAACCGTTAACCATTGAAGAAGTCTTATCTTCTAAAATACTGTCGACCCCCTTGCACGCCAAACAATCAAATATGCTTGCTGACGGGGGAGCAGCATTTATAGTCACCACTCCAGAAAGAGCAAAAAAATATACTGATAAACCGGTTTATCTTTTAGGTTCGGGTTCAAAAGTATCTCATTTTGTTTACTCCCAGGAACCTGATCTAACCCGCTTTGCTTATGCAGATGCGGCCAAAGATGCTTTTGATGAAGCAGGACTAAGCCCTGAAGATATTGATGTAATGGAAATTTATGATTCGTACCCGGTCTACCAGTTAATTGGCTTTGAAGAGACCGGTTTTTGTAAAAGGGGTGAAGGAGGCCGGTTGTTTTTAGAAGGGCAAACCTGGCCGGGCGCCAAATATCCGGTTACAACCAACGGCGGGATGCTTTCTCAGGGACATACAGGTGCCGGTGGCGGGGTGGCCATGCTTGTCGAAGCAGCGCGTCAATTGATGGGCAAAGCGGAAGATCGCCAGGTTAAGGATGCTCATTTTGCCGCTTGCACCTCAACCGGCGGAACCTATTTTGATTCGTATGTTACCGTTCTTGGAACCACTATACCAAACTGAGGAGGGAGTTTCTGATGACATTTCAGGAAAAACCGTTGCCGGAAACCAATACCTGGTCGGAGCCTTACTGGGAAGCAGCCCGCGAAGAAAAATTGCTTTTGCAAAAATGCTCCGATTGCGGAAAGCATATTTTCTATCCGCGGCTGTTATGCCCGGCATGTTTTTCGGATAATATTGATTGGGTTGAAGCCTCGGGTAAAGGAAACATATATACCTACACCGTGGTTACCAACAATGCCCCTTCAATCTTTTTGGAAGATATGCCTTACGTGATAGCTATTGTTCGTTTAGAAGAAGGAGTGCAGATGTTAACCAATATTGTTGATTGTGACCATGAAAAGCTATCCTGCGATATGCCTGTTGAAGTCACCTACAGAAAGCTTAATGAAGATTTTACTTTGCCGGTGTTTAAGCCGGTCTAAGCTAAAAAGCTGGAAAGGGGTATCAGGATGACCCAGCAAAAGTACGGAGATGATTTCCCGGTAGGTTTTACTTTTAACTCTGCGGCTATTACGGTTACAGAAGCCCACATTGTTAACTGGGCCGGGCTGACCATGGATTTTTATCCTTTGCATATGGACCGGGAATATGCGGCGAAATCGGTTTTTAAAGAAAGGATTGCCCACGGGCCGCTCATTTTTGGAATGGCAGTTGGGTTGGTGGCCATGTCCGGGGTAGCCGAAGATGCCGCCATGGCCTGGCTGGGCGTTGATGCGATGAAGATGCTGGCGCCTGTAAAAATTGGTGACACTATTTATGTGACTGTTGAAGTGGTTAATACAAGAGACACCAGTAAACCGGATCGATCAGTACATACCTGGCGTTACCATGTGAAAAATCAACGGGACGAAGAAGTTCTCGTTTTTGATTACAACCTGATGATGCATAAACGAACTTAAATGTTTAATGCCGCTCATTAGATAATCGGTTGGATTTTAAATTGGATCAAATGCCTGATTTCATAAAATATCAAGATTTAGGGTTTTGTCTTAAGTTTTATATGGGGTGCGAGTATATTGGGATTATAAGTTGGGAGGGTGAAACTTTGTCAGGCGCTTCAACTGCATTTACCAGGTTATTAAAGATTAAATATCCGATTATTGGGGCGCCGATGTTCCTGGTTTCTTATGAAGACCTGGCCGTTGCTGTTTCAGAGGCCGGAGGATTGGGAACTATTCCCCTCCCCAATTACCGCACACCCGAAGCTCTCGAGCAAGCATTTGCAAACATTCGAAGCCGCACTGACAGGCCGATTGGGGTAAATATTCATTTGTCGGGAAAATTTGACTGGCAAAAGCAGTTGGAGATTTGCCTGGAAGCGGGAGTGGAATTTTATATTACCTCTTTAGGTGACCCCAGGCTGATTATCGATAAAGTCCACCGAAATGGAGGATTGGTTTTTGCGGATGTGGTTAATTTGGACCAAGCCTTAAAAGCCGCAGAAAAAGGAGTGGATGGCCTAATAGCGGTCGGTTACGGGGCCGGAGGTCATGGAGGCAATGTATCCACCCTGGTTTTGATTCCCTGGCTGGCAGAAAATATTAATCTTCCTTTAGTGGCTGCCGGCGGAGTGAGTACCGCTGCCCAGCTAAAAGCGGTTTTAGATTTAGGAGCCTGTGCTGCGGTTGTCGGTACCCGCCTGATTGCTGCGACAGAATCAAGAGCAAGTGACGATTACAAACAGGCAGTAGTTTCCGCGGAACCCGGAGATATAGTTTTTACCGACCGCATTACCGGCAATACAGCCGGCTGGTTGGCTTCAAGCATAGAAAACGTGGAAGAAAAGCTGGAGTTGGGCTCAAAACGTTGGTTTGACCTGTGGAGTGCGGGGCAAAGTGTGGCCCAGGTTAACAGCATTCAATCAGCAAAAGAAATAATCAGGGAAATAGCAGAGGATTAAATGGGGGAGGAACTTGAGCAATGAGTTCAGTAAACTTCCTGGAAACCGAAGAATATAAACGGTTAAGGGATATGGTTAGAGAATTTGTTGATACGGAAATCACCTGGGAAAAATCCCGGGAGATAGATAAAAGCGACCAGTACCCATGTATATTAGAGTTAGAGTTAGAATCGAGTAAAAAATAAGTATTCAGTTTTTATAACGAATAAAAAGAATTTGTTTTAGCTATAGCTCTCGATGGGAAGTTTGCACTGGAAGGGAGGGGATATACAACTGGTAGCATTTATCGGTCATCTTTTTAACGATAATTGGTTACTAAAGGAGTTTGGTCGGTATTCGGTTATCTGCCAGTGGGGGCAGTAATAATTCAAATTAGAAGAATCAATATATAAAATTATGAAATTAATTTGTCAATAAAAAAATTTATACTAAATAAACTACAAAAAATCTTATAAAACAACAGCATGTCTGGCAGAGTCACTAAGTAAGCTTGTTTTGGGTTAATTGAGAAGTTTTACTGTAGAAGGTTCCTTTTTAACAATAACTAATAGGTGGGAATAAAAATGATTGTTAAGAAAAAAGGAAAAGGCATGTTGTTAGCAGTTTTTCTATTTTTGATTATGGTGTTTGCTTTTAATCTTGTGGGCTGCGAAGCAGAAGAAGCAGAGATTGATGAAGAAGAACCTCTTATTATAGGAGTTCTTGGTTCTTTGGAATACCCTACACCTCGGAGTGCTTTGAGAAGTGTCGAGCTTGCTGCAGAAGAGATAAATGAGGCTGGCGGTGTTAAAGTTGGAGAAATATACCGTCCCCTGGAAGTTGTTTCTACAGATACAAGGGACTTAGAGCCCGGGATCCCGCTTCATGATGCCCTGGCTGCTGTCGAAAGAATGATAGATGACGAAGATCCTGATGCATTACTTGTCGGACCTACTCGTTCAGAAGTGCTTTTTGCAGCAATGGACATAATCGCTGATTATGAAATACCTCATTTAATTACGATCCCCTTTGATATGGAATTTGAAAAAAGAATACAAGAAGATTATGAAACCTACAAATATTCTTTCAGGCTTGGTTCTAACGCCATGAATATTGCAGAGATTAATGCTACATCTGGAATATTTGTTATGGATGCCCTGGGATTTGATAAAAAGGCACATATTGTTTACCAGGATACCATGGCTTTGAAGGCTGCAGCCGAAGGTGTTGCCGCAATGTATGAACATGCCGGAATCGAAGTGGTTGGCCTGGATCCATATCCTGTCGGTGCTTCTGATTTTTCAGCTTCCATTTCCAGTGCAGAAAGAGAAGGTGCTTCAGTGATTCACTCCATTGCGGATTTTCCAGAAATGGGATTACTGGTCAGGCAGTCTTTGGATATGGAATTCCCGGGTTTAATTGTTGGTTACGTAACGCCTGCCGGATTTGAAGAAGCATGGGATGTATATGATGGACAGATAGAGGGTATGGTTCAGTGTAACTTGCAAATGGGTAATATCCCGGTTGAAGCCCACCCAAAATCCGTTGAATTCTATGAAAATTTTGGTGAATTACATGGTGAAGAAGCCAGAAGGCAAATAGCTATGCATGGACCCGCTCCCTCATATGATGCTGTTTATGTTTTTGCCGACGCTATTGAACGAGCAGGCACTGCGGAAGGCGATGATTTGATTGAGGCGATAAAAGAAACGGACATGATGGGAGCGATTGGACGGATTAGATTTAACGAACAACACCAGGTTATCTATGGTGATGACTTTGAAGAAGAGGCGATCGGGGTGATTTTTCAATGGCAGGATCCGGGAGTGAGAGTCCCTGTGTATCCTGTTGATATAGCTGAAGGGGAATTAAAACTTCCCGCGCACATGCAGGACTAGTTAAGAACAAATGTAAAAAGAACGGAGTTGTTATGCTATCGGCATAACAACTGCAGCCTTCCTTTTATTAGAAAAGGTGGTATGAAAAATGGTAGAAGTAATAATAATATATGGTCTTGTTGCCAGCGCCGTATTATTGCTGGTTTCACTTGGCTTTAGCATTACCTTTGGATTAAGCGGAATAGCAAACTTAAGTTATGGTGGTATTTACCTGAGTGCCGGTTACTTAACCTGGTATTTACTATATGAGTTGGAGTTTCCATATATATTAGCATTATTTATATCAGTGATCACAATGGCTATTTTTGGGGCCTTAATATATAAAATAGTAATCATAAGAGTACGCGGTAATATAATGAACGAAGTAGTAGTAACTTTCGCTTTGGGTCTGGCCATTATTGAACTGTTTCGTTGGTTGGGCTTAGGTGGTTACAGATATTCACTTCCTTCAATTGTCCAGGGGGGAGTTAGAATTATCGGTATTAACCTTGATTATCAAAGAATATTAATCATATTCGCTGCTATTCTAGTTGCTTCTTCCTTGTGGTATTTTACGCGTCGCACAAAAACGGGGCTTGCGCTTTTAGGCATGGCCCAGGATGAATACACAGCATTATCCCTGGGCATAGATTCTGATTGGGCTGCCACCTATAGTTGTGCGCTGGGTGCTGCTATTACAGCCCTGGCCGCGGTAATGATTTTTCCGCTTGGAGTAATATCTATAGACGAAGGTTACAAGATCTTGATTAGAATGCTGGCTGTAACTGTTCTGGGAGGACTTGAGAGTACCAAGGGGCTGGTTTTGGCTGCAATTATTCTTGGGTTTTTCCAAATTGGCGTGGGCACATTAGTCTCACCTAGATGGACTGAAGCAGTTTTTCTTGGGGCGATCTTATTTGTTTTAGCCATTAAGCCATCGGGGATAATGGGGCAGTCTAAAGAACTTGAAGAAAGGGTTTAAGTATTATGAAAAACAGTAGCTATAGAAAAGAAAGAATGGACCGCGGCATTAAGGCCAGGGCGGATGATATTTTTGCAATCTCTTCCTATAAAGAGATAGCGTACCTGGTCCTGCCCAGGTTTCTCTTCATAGTATTCATCCTCTTAGTTCCCATCCTGGGACAGTATGCAGGGCATTATTGGCAGGGAATCATAGTTATTACCTGCATTATAGCGCTTCTTACCCTGAGCTGGACTTTTATGTTTTCTGTGGGGCTTATTTCACTGGGGCATGCCGTATTTTTTGGAGTTGGGGCTTATATAGCCGGCTGGATGAGTTTCGAATTTGGTTTATCGCCTTTAGTTACAATCCCGGTAGCCACTGTTAGTGGGGCAGCATTAGGAGCGCTGTTGTTTTATCCGGTGCTCAGGTTGAGAGGCATTTACTTTGCGTTAATCACTTTTGCCTTGCCTTTATTCATGATGCGGCTCATCGAAGCTACCGGCTACCTGGGAGGAACTGCAGGATTAAGCAGGTTAGCATCATTTCCGAGCAGAATGGTTGCAACTTATATAATAATCTTGGTTCTTTTAATTGTTGTATTTGGTTATTTGAGAATACAGGATATGGATTATGGGTTGGTTTTAAGGGCAATTCGTGATAACGACCTTTCTGTTTACGCCGCAGGCATTAATGTGCCCTTGTTTAAAGCCCAGGCACTTTTTCTAGGGGCCTTGCCGGCTACATTTGCCGGGGCTTTTTTAACTCACCATTACCGTTTTGTGGGCATGACGGCATTTGCCCTGGAATACTCTATGTTTCCAATTACCAGTGCAGTGATAGGGGGAACCGGTCTTTATCCCGGTGCCGTTTTAGGGGCATTCTTGTTAACACCGCTTTCTGAGTCGCTCAGAGCTTTTGGAACTCTCCGTATAGCTATATACAGTTTAGTCCTGGTTTTCTTTATTCTCCGCTTGCCCCAGGGTTTATTTAGATTTATTCAAAGAAAGTACCATCAATATGAACGATGGGTACCCATCGGTAAGGAGTAACAATTATGAGTGATGTCCCTATTCTTAAAGTGCAAAATTTATCGCGAAGCTTTGGTGGGGTTAAAGCAGTTAATGGAATTAGCTTTGAAATTGGCAGGGGCAAAGCAATGGGCATTGTTGGCCCGAATGGTTCTGGAAAAAGTACATTAATCAATTTAATAACCGGTTTTGTTAAGCCTGACAAGGGAGCAGTATTTTTCAAAGGAGAAAATGTGACCGGGTTAAAGCCTTATAAAATTGCAACAAAGGGAATTGTTAGGAGTTTTCAACAAGTTAAACCATTCTATAATCTGCCTGTATTTAAAAATTTAATCATTCCCCTTTATTCGTCCCGGGTTAAAAGTAAACTTAAGGGCGGCAGTTTTGGCCATCGCGATGAGTCGGCCATGCAGTTATTAGAAGAGGTGGGTTTTGAAAGAGATTCTAATCTTCCTTATAAAATAACGGGATCCCTGCCCCACGGGTACTTAAAGAAACTTGAATTAGCACGCTGCTTATCTCTTGAACCTGAATTAATCTTGATTGATGAGCTTTTTTCGGGGATGAGCATGTCGGAAATTGCCAGTACAGTTCCAATACTGGAAAAAATAGTGGAAGAAGGTAAAACCCTGATCATGATTGAGCACCGCTTAAGAGAACTTTTTAGGGTGGTGGATAAAGTGATAGTGCTTAATTTCGGGGAAATAATTGCTGAGGGCGCTCCCGATCAAGTTATGGAAATAGAAAAAGTTAGAGAAGCATACTTAGGAAAAGAGGGGAGCACAATTGCTTGAAATCAAGAACATGCTGGTTTTCTTTGAAAATGCCATTGCTGTTAATGATTTAACCTTCAAAGTAAATGAAGGCGAAATAGTTGGTGTATTTGGATCTAACGGAGCAGGTAAAACTACCTTGATGAATACTATTGCCGGAATAACCCTTCATACAAAGTACAGGATGCATAGAGAAGGTGGGCAAAGGATCAGTATTTATGGAGAACAGATTTATTGTGGGGAAGACATTAGCCTCAAAATGCCCCATTACAGGGTAAAAAAAGGGATTATTCTTAGCAGGGAGCGCCATCCTGTGTTCCGTGACTTGACCATTGAAGAAAATCTAGTGCTCGGAGGCTTCCTGGTAAAAGATAAAAATTTGATTAAACAGTCGCTGAAACTAATTTATGATATATTTCCTGTTTTACATAATCTAAAAAGTCGTAAAGCTGGATTTTGCAGTGGTGGAGAACAGGAAATGTTAGCTATTGGGATGGCTCTTGCTGCCCGCCCCAAACTATTGCTAATGGATGAACCTTTACTTGGCTTAAGTCCGGCAGCACAAAATCAAGTGGTCAAAGCTTTAAACGATATTCAAAAATTGGGCTTGACAATATTATTGACCGAGCAATATGCTCGGCCGATTATGCCCTACATCACCCATGGGTATATTGTAGAGAATGGATCACTTATACTCGGCGGCACCAGGGACGAATTAATGCAAAACGAGGAAGTCCTTTCGGCTTATTTTGGAGTGGGTTGTTAAGAAACGGGATTAAAGCTATTTAGCAATAAATAACGTCAATTATGAAAACATATTGATGATGAAAGGAGGGAGAGCGATGGCTGATCAGTGTCTTTATGATGTTTTTAAAAACACAGCGGATAAATATTCGGATAAAACAGCACTTATATTTCTAGGTAAGCACTTTACTTATAATAGTCTTGTTAATTTGAGTGAGCAGCTGGCAAAATCTTTATATCAATTAGGGATCAGGGAAAAAGATAAAGTGATGATGTATTTGCCCCATACCCCTCAATGGTTGGTAATATGGTTGGCTTTGCAACGCATAGGTGCGATAGCAGTGCCTTTTACTACCTTTTACGGGCCCAGTGAAATTAGATATATCGCTAATGATACGGGGGCCCGGGTATTATTCTGTATCGATACCAATGTTAATTTTGTGATCAAATCGCTGGCAGAAACACCTGTGGAAAAAATTGTAGTTAGCAATGTTATGGATTTGTTGCCGGGGTGGAAAAAAATAATTGGCAAAATTTACAACAAGATACCTGAGGGTAAATACAAGCTAAGTGACAACATAATTAACTTTAAAAGCCTTTTAAATAATAAAGCATCAGAAATCTCTACCATTGACATTAGTGAAACGGACTATGCTGAAATCCTCTATACAGGTGGAACAACCGGCGAGCCAAAAGGGGTTCCAATTTCACACGTGGTCTTAAGAGAATCGTTTAAAGAGATACGCGATACCAGTGAAAGCTTGATTCCCAGGGGTGAAGATATTGTTATCCAGGGAGCGCCCCTCTTTCACATCCTGGGGCAGGTGGCCGGGCTGGGGGCGTTATTTTGTGGCGACACTCTAGTATTATTGCCTCGCTATAATCTCGATGCCGTCTTAGAGCATATTCAAAGATATAAAGTCAAGACTTTTTTTGGTACCCCCACCGCCTTTAGAATGATTGTAGAGCATCCCCGCTTTGATCATTATGACCTTACAAGTTTGCAATATTGTCCGGCTGGAGGGGATACGCTGCCTTACGAAACTGGGCGAAAGTGGAAGGAAAAAGTTGGGCTGCCAATATGTGTGGGTTATGGGATAACAGAAGTAGGTGGAGCTGTTTCTTTAACCCCACCGGACCAGACTTTTCCCGAGGGAACCTGCGGTAAAATAATGCCCGGCAAAATTCCCAAGCTGGTTGATCAAAGTTTGCAAGAATTACCCTCTCAAGAAGAACAGGGTGAATTACTGGTATCCTCAGATAATATGATTACCGGTTACTGGAACAAACCGGAAGAGACAGCATCGCGCTTCATTAAAATGGAAGGGAGGGTGTGGTATAGGACTGGAGATATAGTAAGAATTGATCAAGAGGGATGGATTTTCTTTGTAGATCGCAGTGTTGATTTGATCAAGCATAAGGGCTACAGAATCTCTGCATCTAGAGTTGAAGGGGTTTTACAGGAGCATTATGCAGTTATGGCATGTTGTGTTGTAGGGGTGCCGGATGAAAATGTGGGTGAAAGGATTAAGGCTTTTGTTACTGTAAGAACTGACATAAAAGGAGTTAGTGCCGGGGAATTAATCCAGTGGTGCAAAAAGCAACTCACGGCTTACGAGGTCCCTCAATACATTGAATTCCGGGATGTTTTACCCAAATCTAAAGTAGGTAAGCTTTTGAAGCGGGAGTTAAGAGACGACGAAAGAAGAAAAATGGAAACATCGTAAGCCCGGACAACAAATGAATGTGAGGTATGTCAAGCTTAAGGATAGGGATTAATAATAATTTTAATGTGTAGTTTATTAGAACAGGATAATGACAATAAATCGACCAGTGAAAGGTTGATTTGCTTATGGTGCGATTATATTGTTGGTGAATTAAGAGTAAGCAGTGACAAGGTTTTACACAATTATGGTGTTGTTAAACTTTAAGGAGGAATTAAAGTGAAATTTTTTATCAGGTTGCTTATAATTTTTGCTCTGATCGCTGCAATGCTCACCCTTATTGCATCGGGGTGTGAGCAAGACCCGGAAATAGATGATGAAGAGGCGACAATTAAAGTTGGTGTGGTAGGTCCAATGGGATATGTCCAGGGTGATCATAACTGGTATGGAGCTGAGATTGCCAAAGAAGAGATTAACGCCGCAGGAGGCATAGAAGTTGGTGATCAAGCATATGAAATTGAACTTGTAAGAGTAGATACAAATGAGTTGCACAGCGTTGATGAGGCAATATCGGCTGTTGAGAGAGCAATTGAAGCAGAAAATGTGGATTTAATGGTCGGTGGATTTCGCACTGAAGCTGTATTTCCAATGACAGAGATAGCCGCCGAGAATGAAAAAATATTTATTATTTGTGGCGCTGCCTCTATAGAGCTGACTAAAGGTAGAGTAGATCAGGACTACGACAAATTTAAATACATATTTCATTTAAGCCCGATCAATACGAAGGACATAGCACAGCTCGCGTTTGTGAAATTAATGGAAATTGCCGATTCACTTAGAGAAGAACTGGGTATTGCCCAGCCAAGAGTTGCCGTTTTAATGGACAGGCTTGAGTGGGCCGATGCTCTGGTGGCCGGCGCAGAGGAAGCAATCCCGCAGGCGGGTATGGAGCATGCAGGAACCTGGCGACCTTCTGCTACGGCTACTGATATTTCCACCGAATTAGCAGCCATTCAAGATTCTGATGCGCATATCATTTTCACTGCCTTATCCGGTCCTGCAGCGGTTACTTATGGCCGCCAGTGGGGCGAATTGGAAATACCTGCATGTTCTTTTGGATTAAGCGCAGAAAGCCAGAAGATGGAATTTTGGGAGGCAACAGACGGCTATAGCAACTACGAAACCAGCTTAAACACATACGGTAAAGCGAATATTACAGCTAAAACGATGCCTTTTATGGAAAAATTCTTAGAGACAGCCGGAGATACCCCTTCACATTCTGCAGCAACTTACGATGCGCTTTATCTTTACAAAGATGCAGTTGAAAGAGCCGAAACTTTAGAGGTGGATGCAGTGGTGGAGTCTTTGGCTGATACAGACTACGAGGCAGCCATGGGGCGGGTCGTATTTAGCGATTTCCACTCGGTTACCTGGGGCCCTGAATATGTAACAGGGGTGGCCAACCAGTGGCAAGATGGCGAATTAGTTTGTGTCTGGCCTTATGAATGGTCGCCCGTTGAAGGAGTAGAGATTACTTACGATGGTGTGCAGCCATATAAAATTCCTCCCCGGGTTATTGAGTACTGGTCTGAATAAAAGGTCACCCGATAGATAAGGCCTGATTACTTTTTTAGTAAAAGGGTTTTATCTATCACCTATTCTTTTAATGCAATTTATTGAATTAATTATTCCGTCGCATAAGTCAACTAATTGCCAACAACAAATGGTTAATGCACAAAGGAGTTGAATATCCGGTTATGCTGGAAAGCATCCTGGTTATCGGATTGATGAGAAGTGGAGTTTATGCCATGCTGGCTATTGGTTTTTCATTAATATTCGGGGTGGCAAAAATATTAAACCTTTCTCATACTGCTTTTTACATGATTGCCACCTATATAATCTATGTATTTTCTGTAACCCTTGGAATAAATCCAATCTTAGCAATATTGATTTCTATCGGGATAACGGTTGTCCTGGGGATGTTCTTTTATAAAACAATCATAGAGCCGGTCAGGGAACATGAAACAACCGTTATTATCACTACGGTGGCGATTGCCCTTCTTTTGCAAGAAGTTTTGCTCTTGTTTTTTGGCGGTCATTACCGGGGAGTCTCGGCAATTATTCCAGGCCATTCCACGCTGCTGGGCATTAGGGTTACAAATCAGTATATTTTAACATTCGTAGTTGTATTCGTTTTTCTTGCCATATTATGGTATATACTGATGAAAACCCGTTTAGGGGTAGCAATAAGATCTTCAGCCCAGGATCGGGAAATTGCCAATCTCATGGGGATAGATGTTTCGAAAGTTGCCTCAATAACCGTTTTAATCGCTTTGGTTTTATCTGCAGTTGCGGGTGCAATGATGGCCCCGATATATGTAATTGAACCGCATATGTGGTTGGACCCTCTTATTATTGTTTTAGCGGTAGTTATTCTTGGAGGGTTGGGCAGTATAAAGGGTAGTTTTATTGGAGCGTTTATACTTGGATTTGCTGAAGTTTTAGTTGTTTCACTGGTGCCCGGAGGTTCGTTTCTGAAATTGGCTATGGCCCTTGCTTTGATGGTGGTGATTCTTTTGATTAAACCGGAAGGATTATTTGGAGTTTCAATTGAGGGAGAGAGATAAATATGGTCGCACTAAAATGGTATCTTAAGTACTTGCGCCGTGAATTTCTCGCTTTGCCGGGCAGGAGTATCATGATTGTTATATTATTAATCATGCTGTTGCTACCTGTTTTTGTTCAAGATTCATATGTGCTAAGGATTTTTGCTCTTGCCAGTATTTTTGCTATTTTTGCTGCAAGCTGGGACCTTTTGTCCGGTTTTGTGGGTCAAATTAGCCTGGGACATGCCCTATTTTTTGGTGTAGCTTCATATACATCTGCATTGCTGAATTTAAACTTTGGGATCAGTCACTGGATTACAATTCCGCTGGGAGCCCTCATGGCTGTAGTGGCCGGTATAATTGTTGGCTTTCCTTCTCTCCGCTTAAAAGGTCCGTACCTTGCCCTGGTGACCCTTGCTTTTCCGATCATGCTCCTTGGTTTGATTTACCTGATACCGGGAATTACCGGAGGCGAACTAGGAATTTCCGGAATAACCCGTCTGGCCTCTTCGCGAATTCAGGAATACTATATTACGTTTTTTTTAATGCTGCTTCTTTGCTATGGGATGTGGAAAATAACAGAATCAAAAATTGGGCTTATTTTTCATGCCATTAGAGAAGATGAAATTGCAGTAAGAACTGCCGGGATCAACACTGCCCGCTACAAACTGTTCGCATTTTGTTTAAGCGGTTTTTTTGCGGGATTGGCCGGGGGGCTTTATGCCCATTTCATTAGAATTGCCGGCCCCGGTTCCCTGGAGATTATTATGTCTTTACAAGCTGTTATCTGGGTTATTTTTGGAGGGATTGCAACAATTTATGGGGCAGTGTTAGGAGTTTTTATCTTGTATCCTCTGGTGGAGTTTATGCGGGTTGTTCCGGAATACAGGATGATCGGTTTTGCTTTGATCGTGATTATAGTGCTGCGCTTTATGCCCGAAGGGATTACAACCTGGGTTAGGAGAAAGATTGAAAAGGAATGTCCAAGATGTAAAGTGCGTAATTCTTTTAACCGTAAAGAGTGTCGTGTTTGTTTTACAGATTTGTAGACGGGATTTTTGATCCGGGTTTAATCAAGCATAATCAATAAATCGCAAGCGGGAGGAATATTATTTATGCAAAATAAGGATTATTATCTGAGCAGGCCCTGGTTAAAATATTACCCGGAAGGGGTTTCTCATGATGTGGAAGTGCCGGCTAAATCGGTGGTGGATATTTTTGATCAAGCTGCGCTAACGTATGCAGACAATGATGCAATTGTCTTTTACGGAACTACTCTGAAATACAGGCAATTAAAAGAGTACGTGGACAGTTTTGCCAGAGCCTTAAGCGATTTAGGCATAAGTAAAGGTGATCGGCTGATTATTTACTTGTTAAACAGTCCTCAGTTTATTATTGCTTATTTTGGCGCACTCAAAGCCGGGGCTACGGTAACTCCGGTCAGCCCCATCTATACAAGCGGTGAATTGAAACACCAGGTTGATGATAGCGGAGCAGAAAATATAGTGTGCCAGGATATCCTTTATGAGTATTTGGAAAGATCGGGGTGCAAGATGAAAAATACTTTTATCACGGGTATCGATGATTTTTTGCCCCCCTTTAAAAAGTTTTTAAGCAGTAAAATCCTCAAAAGATACCAGGGCGCTAAAGGTTTGTTAAAACAGTTGTCCAGTCAAGAAGGGATCCATAGTTTTAAGGATGTTCTTGATCAATACGCACCGGACCCTCCTGGTATTGAGATTGATCCTTATATCGATCTGGCGGCGCTGCCCTATTCTGGAGGGACTACTGCCAAGCCAAAAGGGGTAAAACTGACTCATTATAATATGGTCGCTAATCAAGCCCAAATCCAGTCTTGCTGGCCTTTTCTTAAACCTGGAAAAGAAACTTTTTTGGCTTTTCTACCGTTTTTCCATATTTTTGGACAGGTGGCAATTATGATTAATGGGCTGGCATTAGGGGCCAAGTTGGTTATATTTACCGCTCCAGATACTGATGAGATCTTGTATGCAATTGAAAAGCATGATACCACCATATTTTGTGGGGTTCCCGCCATGTATGAAATGTTGAAAGACTATGAAAAAACAAATATGGTTGAATGGAATAGAATAAAGCTATTGCTCTGCGCAGCTGATGCATTGCATGAGAGCACTGCTATAGAATGGGAAAGAAGGACCGGAACTAAAATTATTGAAGGCTACGGAATGACCGAGGCAAGCGGAGCCAGCCATGTCAATCCTTTTGACAGGATCAAAGAAGGGTCCTTTGGGGTTCCCATATCAAGTGTCAACGCTGCTGTGGTTGATCCTGATAACAATTCTTTTATGCCTCAGGGCGAAGTAGGGGAATTAATTATTTCAGGGCCTAATATAATGAAGGGTTATCAGCTGAAAGAAGGGGAGACAAACAATACCTTAATAGAACTTGAAGGCGAAACTTGGCTGAAAACCGGCGACCTGGTCTCGATGGATGAAGAAGGTTATTTTTATTTTTACGATAGAACTAAAGATTTAATTAAATATAAGGGTTATTCGATTTTTGCCCGGGAGATTGAGGAAGTTCTCGTTCACCACCCTCATATCAAAGCTGCCGGAATTGTAGGTGTTTCCGATCCGAAAGTCGGTCAATATGTAAAGGCCTATATTGTTTTACAACCCGATGCCAGGAGCAAGTTAACGGAAGCTGATATAGTTTCTTACTGTAAAGAAGAGTTGGCTCATTATAAAGTTCCCCAGGTAATTGAATTTCGGGGTGAACTTCCTAAAACAGATGTGGGTAAAATTTCCAGGCGAGAATTAAGGGATGAGCGTAAGGAGGAGAAATCATGAAAGACCCCATATTTGTTACCGAAAAGCTTACCAAAAAATTCGGTGGATTAACTGCGGTTAATGAGGTAGATTTACAGGTTAATGATAATGAGATCCTTGGATTAATCGGACCAAATGGCGCCGGTAAAAGCACTTTATTAAAACTGGTGATGAGCATATTAAAGCAAGATTACGGGAAGGTTTATTTTAAGGGAAAGGATATTACAAATTGTAAAACCTGGAAAGTAGTTGAAAATGGCATAGCCTGTACTTTTCAAAATACCAGGCCGTTCAAACGTTTGCCGATTATCGCAAATGTAATAGTTTCCTGTCTCGGTCCCAGGGCCGCTAAGCGCGGCGAATGGGTAAAGAAATCTGAGAGCAGAGCCATGGATGCTTTAGAGTTTGCGGGTATCTCTGATATGGCTTTCGAGCCTGCCTCTCGATTATCGCAGGGAGATTTAAAAAGATTGGAAGTAGCGAGAGCAATTGCTACAGAGCCTGAAATGATGCTTATTGATGAGCCTTTTGGAGGTTTAAATCCTTCAGAAACAGAGCTTTTAGCCAAATCGATCCGCCGTTTGCACCATGGAGGAAGATTTGGCAAGTTACACAGTGAGGGCATGTCAATGATTATCGTAGAGCATAAGTTGTCGGAACTGATGAAAATAGTTGATCGAGTGGCCGTGATGCATTTTGGCCAGATTATTGCGGTGGGGACTCCTGAGGATATTATTAAGGATGAGAGAGTTGTTGAAGCATATATTGGCAAGGAGGTTGTTTAAAATGCTCCTTGCAGTAGAGGGATTATCGGTTAGTTATGATAAAGCTTTAGTTCTTAATGAGATCAGCCTTAAAGTTGAGGAAGGTGAACTGGTAAGCCTTGTAGGGCCGAATGGTGCAGGTAAAACTACTTTTTTAAGAGCGATAACCGGCCTGGTTAAATGGGATCAAGAAGTCCTTAAGGGAACGCGGTATGGTGATATTAAAATAAATGGAACAGTTTACTTTAAAGGGGAAAGAATAGATGGATTAAACGCGCCCCACATAGTTAGAAAAGGACTGGGCCATTGTCCTGAACGCAGGAGGCCTTTTGCAGAAATGACAGTTTTAGAAAACCTTAAAGCCGGGGCGCACTTGCAGCGAGACAAAGAAAAAATGCGAAGCAATATGGAAACAGTTTACAGCCTGTTTCCAATTCTTAAAGAAAGGGAAAAGCAGGTTTCAGCTACACTGTCGGGTGGTGAACAGCAGATGCTCGCTATTGCCCGGGCATTTATGAGCGAGCCTCAATTACTTTGCATCGATGAGCCCTCAATCGGCCTGGCCCCCAGGGTCAAACAAGATCTTTTTGGCAGAATTAAGGAGTTAAAAGAGCTTGGATTGACAATCCTTTTAGTTGAACAGGATGTCAATTTATCCTTTTCATTATCTGATCGTAATTATATCCTTTCTCATGGAAGAATGGTAGCCGAGGGATCCAGTGCCGAACTAATTGACGATGATACTGTCAGGAAATCTTACCTAGGGCTGTAGCCTTATTTCTTTGCTGTTTATTAGCGTGGTTGAATTAGATTACATTTTGTATTTGCTCAGACGTGCTGCATTTTGGGTTGGTG
>SL_8KL_010_SEDDRAFT_10001866_pt1 | contig 18175 bp, 12 predicted proteins | sample SodLakKL_010_SED_4_FD_11160 | JGI IMG/M metagenome (IMG submission 11160)
GCATTGCACCTAAAGAAGCAACAATTAGGAGAAACGGACATGAAATGCAAATTTCTGTCGAAGAAATCCAAATCGGAGACATCATTATCGTTAAGCCAGGTCACAAGATTACTATGGAAGTGATGTTACCAGTTAGCCGATGCATGACTATATTTTTCATTAAAAAGAATATGTCAATAAGTAGAGTTGATAACCTGGTGCTTTAGTTTTTCAATTCAGGTGTGAAAAATATAATTATTCCTTATGCTTTACATCTAGTTTTTTTCTTGACAATTAATAACTCAGGTGATAATATATTAAGGACTAAAATGACATTTAAAGTAAACGAGTTAAAGACGTTGAAGGGGAGAGTAGGGTCCGACTGAGTCTGAGCGAACCGGGGATGGTGAAAGCCCGGTACAAAGTTGGTTCTGAAGCGCACCCTGGAGTTTCAAACCGAACCCTTGAGAAATATCTAAAAAGGGTAATTTCTTTTTTAGGAAGTAGGCTTTGACGGAACTTCCCCGTTAGCAGAAGGTTGTAAAGGATAAGCTTTATTTATTATTAAAATTATCTTCTTTATAACGTCAAGAGGGTCTGTAACAGACCAAAGAGGGTGGTACCGCGAGAGATAACTTCTCGTCCTTTACGGGCGAGGAGTTTTTTTAGTTGGTAAAACTCTAAAATTTTTACTTTTGGAAATAAATTAAATCTAAAGAGGTGACGGCATGGCTAAAGTTGGAATTATAGGGGCAACTGGGTATACAGGAATTGAGCTTTTACGCCTTTTAAAATTTCATCCCCGGGCTACGGTAACCCGCATTACATCTACCTCCCAGCAGGGAGAAGATATTAGCAAGGTTCATCCCCAGTTTCAAAAGATATATGATCTTGAGCTGGAAGAACTGGACATAGACAGTATAGCCGGGGAGGTAGACATTATTTTCTGTGCCCTGCCCCATGGGCTGGCCCTGGAAAAAGTCCCGGAAATTTTACAAAAAGGTAAAAGGGTCATAGATTTAAGTGCAGATTTTCGGCTCAAAGACCCGGGGGACTATTCCCTCTGGTACGATTTCAAGCATCCCCATGAAGAGTATTTACAGGAGAGCATTTACGGACTTCCGGAATTTTACCGGGAGAATATTAAAGGAGCCCGCCTGGTGGCTAATCCAGGGTGCTATCCTACCAGTATACTCCTGGCCCTGAAGCCTTTAATTGAGGAGAATCTTATCGATACTACATCCATTATTGTGGACAGCAAATCGGGTGTTTCCGGTGCCGGCAGGGCGGCCAGGATGCCTTTTCACTTTACGGAGTGCACGGAAAACTTTAAGGCTTACCGGGTAGCCGGACACCAGCACACAGCGGAAATAGAACAGGAATTAAAAAACCTGGCGGGGGAAGATGTGGTCATAACCTTTACCCCCCACCTGGTTCCCATGATCCGGGGGATACTTTCTACCCTTTATGCCAATATTAAAAAAGGAGTTGGGGAAAAGCAGGTAAAAGAAGCTTTTTACAATGCTTATAAAAAGGAAACATTTATCCGTTTAATTGAAGATCCTGACCTTCCGGAGACCAAGTTTGTTTACGGCACTAATTTTTGCGATATAGGTTTCAGGGTAGACCGTAGAACCGGGAGGGTTGTAATAATCTCAGCTATTGATAACCTGGTAAAGGGTGCGGCAGGACAGGCGGTGCAAAACATGAATATTTTATTTGATTGGCCGGAGAAAACCGGGCTAAACCAGCCTGTGGTATATCCATAATCATTATTATTATGCAGGAGGAAAAAAAGATGGGAGAAGTAATTTCAGGAGGTTTGACAGCTGTTCCGGGAATAGAAGCTGCAGGCGTTCACTGTGAAATAAAGAAGAACAAGAGAGATCTGGCTTTAATATATTCTACAGTTCCGGCAGTAGCGGCAGGGGTGTTTACCACAAACCTGATAAAAGCTGCCCCTGTTTTAGTCAGTGCCAGAAATGTAAAAGAAAAAGAAACCAGGGCTATAGTGGTTAACAGCGGCAATGCCAATGCCTGTTCAGGACAGCGGGGACTAAACGATGCGGAAAGAATGGCTATCATTACGGCCCAGGCCCTGAACCTGGAGCCGGAACAGGTTTTGGTGGGCTCTACAGGGGTTATAGGCCAATTCCTGCCTATGGATAAGGTGGAAAAGGGCATATTGAAGGCAGCCCAGGTATTAAGTCGGGAAGGGGGAAGCTACGCAGCGGAAGCCATTTTAACAACGGACACTATTAAAAAAGAAATTGCCTATACCTTTGAAATCTCCGGCAAGAAAGTTACCATAGGGGTCATGGCCAAGGGTTCCGGTATGATCTGTCCCAATATGGCTACCATGTTGGCTTTCATTACTACTGATGTAAAGATATCCAAGCCACTTCTGGAAAAAGCTCTCCAGGAGTCTGCAAGTAAATCCTATAACCTGATAACGGTGGACGGTGATACCAGTACCAATGACATGGTATTAATATTGGCCAATGGAATGGCTCAAAATCCGGAAATAAATGAGGAGGGGGAAGATTACAAGGAATTTTTAAAGGCCTTAAATTATGTGAATCGGCAGATGGCCAGCAATATTATCAGGGACGGCGAAGGCACTACCAAATTAATTGAAGTAACCATTAAAGGAATTATAGATTATGAAATGGGCCGAAAGCTTTCCATGGGCATATTGAATTCAAACCTGGTAAAAACAGCGTTTTTTGGTGAAGATGCCAACTGGGGCAGAATTATAACGGCCATGGGGTATTCCTGTCAGGAATTTATTCCGGAAAAGGTGGACATATTTTTAGGAGATATCCAGGTTATGAAGGATGGCGTAGGCCTTATCTTTGATGAAGAAAAGGCAAAGGAGATTTTAAGCCATAAAAAAGTACAGGTTTTGATTGACCTGAAACTGGGTTCAGAAGAGATTACGGCCTGGGGCTCAGATTTGAGCTACCAGTATGTAACCATAAACAGCTCTTATCGCAGCTAGGTAACCAGGTTAAGCTTTTTTCTTTGGTCCGTGGTTTTAAAGTTTAAAAGGCAAGTGGTTTATTATTATTTTAAGGTAGCAAGTTAAGTTAAAGAGAGGGTGAATCTTTTGCAGGAGTTAATAGCCAAAGCGGAAATATTAATTGAATCTCTTCCTTATATAAGGGCCTTTGCCGACAAAACCATTGTCATAAAGTACGGCGGACAGGCCATGGTTAATAAGGATTTAAAGAAGAGGGTAATGATTGATATTATATTGTTAAAATATATCGGCCTCAATCCAATAGTAGTGCATGGTGGAGGAGCCGAGGTTACCAGCCTTATGGAAAGGGTTGGTAAAAAAGCAGAGTTTGTTAACGGCCTCAGGGTTACAGACAAAGAAGCTATTGAGCTGGTGGAAATGGTTTTGGTTGGAAAGGTTAACAAGGAAATTGTAGGTTTAGTTAATCAGTATGGTGGAAAAGCCGTAGGTTTGAGCGGAAAAGACAGCAATCTCATTATCGCCCAAAAACGGGCACCGGAAAGCATGGTAGTAGATGGTGAAGAAAAGATAGTTGACCTTGGCTATGTGGGAGATGTTGTTAAAATTAATCCCGAAGTAGTCAACACATTAAGTAAACAAGGCTATATACCGGTTATTGCAACCCTGGGGGTAGACCTTAATGGGGAAAGTCTGAACATTAATGCAGATTATGTAGCGGGAGAACTGGCTGCTGCTATAAGCGCAGAAAAATTAATGCTTCTTACCGATGTAGAGGGGATATTCGAAGACCCTGAAGATGAGGCCACTCTTATTTCTTCCCTTCCCAGGGAGCAGGCTCTGGATATGATTAAAAGAGGTAAAATCAGCCAGGGGATGATTCCTAAAGTTCAATCCTGCTTGAAAGCTTTGGAACATGAAGTAAGGAGGACCCATATTGTTGACGGCAGGATCCCCCATTCACTCCTCCTGGAAATATTCACTGATGAGGGTATTGGTACCATGGTAACAGAGTAAAGGAGGTTAAAACATGTCATCAATTCAAGAGCAGGAAAGACAGTTTATTATTAATACTTACGGCAGGGACCCGGAAACAAACCCTTTCTTTGTAAAGGGGGAGGGAAGCTTTGTCTGGGATGAAAAGGGTAACAAGTACCTGGATATGGTAGGTGGGCTGGCTGTGAATACTTTAGGGCACTGCCCTCCAAAGGTAGTGGAAGCTTTAAGGGAGCAGTCTACAAAAATATTCCACTGTTCAAACCTTTACTATACCGCCCCCCAGGTGGATCTGGCCCGTATTCTGGTGGAGAATTCTTGTGGAGATAAGGTGTTTTATTGTAACAGCGGGGCTGAAGCCAACGAAGCTGCTATCAAGTTGGCACGAAAATATGTAAAGCTTTTTGTGGGACAGGACCGTTATGAGATAATTACCGCGGAAAATTCCTTCCACGGTCGGACCATGGCTACTATAACCGCTACCGGACAGCCCAAATACCATCAAGGCTTTGAGCCTATGGTTCCTGGTTTTAAATATGCTAAATTTAATGACCTGGAATCCTTTTCTTCCCTGGTAGGGGAAAAAACCTGTGCCGTAATGGTTGAGCCTATCCAGGGAGAAGGTGGTATACACGTGGGTTCAGAAGAATTTATAAAAGGCCTGCGGGATATTTGCGACCAACATAAAATTCTTCTTATTTTTGATGAAGTGCAGTGCGGGATGGGCAGGACCGGGAAACTGTTTGCCTATGAGGATTATGGCGTGGAGCCGGATATAATTACTTTGGCCAAAGGTCTGGCCGGCGGAGTCCCTATCGGAGCCATGATAACTTCTGAAGAAACAGCCCGGGGATTTAATCCCGGAGATCATGCCTCTACTTTTGGAGGTAATCCCCTGGCCTGTGTAGCTTCTCTGGCTGTTTTAGAGACTATTCTAGAAAGAGATTTCCTGAAGGAAGTAAATGAATTGAGCAGTTATTTCCTGGAGAATTTGTTAAGGCTAAAAGAAAAGTATGCTTTCATAAAAGAAATTAGAGGCAAAGGGTTTATGCTGGGAATGGAAGTTAACGCCGATGGCCTGGGAATGATGAAATCCTGCTACCGTAAAGGTCTGGTGATTAATTGTATCGGTGGAAAAGTATTGAGATTTTTGCCTCCTCTGAATATTTCCAGGGAAGAGCTGGATTATGCTCTTGAAGTCCTGGAACAGGTAATGGATGAAAACTAATAAGTAATAGTAAATAGGGGGAGAAAATGGCCAAAAGAAAAGGGTTAAATAAAGTTTTAGTTATAGGTTCAGGTCCTATAGTTATAGGCCAGGCTGCAGAGTTTGATTATGCCGGCACCCAGGCCTGCAAGGCTTTGCGGGAAGAGGGAATAGAAGTAGTCCTGGTAAACAGCAACCCGGCTACTATTATGACTGACCTGGATATGGCGGACAAAGTTTATATAGAGCCTTTAACGGTGGAATTTTTAAAAAAAATAATTTTAAAGGAATTGCCCGATGGCCTGCTGCCTACCCTGGGGGGGCAGACCGGGCTTAATCTGGCCATAGAGCTTTCCAGGGAAAATTTCTTGGAAGAGGTTGGTGTCAGGCTTTTAGGAACCCCCCTGGACTCTATCCAAAAGGCAGAAGACAGGGAGTTATTCAAAGAAACCATGGGGGATATCGGGGAGCCGGTTCCTGCCAGCAGTATTATAAGAAACCTGGAGGAGGCTTTGAAATTTGTCCAGGAGGTGGGCTATCCTATTGTAGCCAGGCCTGCTTATACTTTAGGCGGAACCGGTGGAGGATTTGTTTATTCTGAGAAGGAACTGGCAGCTCAGGTGAAGAAAGGACTACAAAGCAGCTTGATTAACCAGGTGCTCCTGGAACAGAGTGTGGCGGGATGGAAAGAAATAGAGTTTGAGGTTATGAGGGACAGCAGCAATAACTGCATAACTGTTTGCAGTATGGAAAACATAGATCCCATTGGTATCCATACGGGGGACAGTGTGGTGGTAGCTCCAGCCTTGACTCTTACAGATAGGGAATATCATCTTTTAAGAAGAGCTTCCCTTAAAATTATTAGGGCCTTAGGCATTGAGGGTGGTTGTAACGTACAGTTTGCACTGGACCCTAAAGAGCTTACTTATAATGTTATTGAAGTTAATCCCCGGGTGAGCCGTTCCAGCGCTCTGGCTTCCAAGGCTACCGGCTATCCTATTGCCAAGGTAGCGGCCAAAATTGCCGCTGGGTTCTCCCTGGAGGAGATAGAAAATGCCGTAACCCAAAAAACCTCAGCCTGTTTTGAACCCAGCATAGATTACGTGGTCCTCAAATTTCCCCGCTGGCCCTTTGACAAGTTTGTCTCGGCAGATCGACGCCTGGGCACACAGATGAAGGCCACGGGGGAGGTTATGTCTATCGACCGGACCTTTGAAGGGGCTTTTTTAAAGGCTGTTCGTTCCCTGGAAATTGATATTTCCGGAATTCTTCTGGAGGATATAGAGGGATGGGATGATAGTAAATTAAAAAAAGAGATGGTCAGTGCCAGTGACGAGAGGCTTTTTGTGGTGGCGGAGGCTTTAAGAAGAAAATGGTCATTGGAAGAAGTTCACTATCTTACGAATATAGATTATTTTTTTCTTTACAAAGTAGCCAACCTGGTAGAGATGTACGACAGGCTCAGGGGCTGCAGCCTGGAAAATGTTAAGGAAAAAGACCTCAGGGAAGCCAAGAGAAAAGGTCTCTCCGATGAAGATATAGCCAGGATGTTAGAAAGCAGTATGCTGGAGGTCCGCAGGCTGAGGGAGAGAATGGATATCAGGCCTACTTACAAGATGGTAGATACTTGTGCCGGGGAATTTGAGGCAGCTACCCCTTATTATTACTCAACTTATGAGGAAGAGGATGAAGTGGAGGTTTCCCCCCGGAAAAAGGTTTTGGTGATTGGTTCAGGGCCCATCCGTATTGGACAGGGGATTGAATTTGACTACTGTTCTGTTCATGCGGTGTGGGCAATTCAGGGGGTGGACCGGGAGGCTATTATTATTAATAACAACCCGGAAACGGTTAGCACCGACTTTGACTGTGCCGATAAGCTTTATTTTGAGCCCTTGGCTCCGGAAGATGTCCTGAATATTATTGAGAAGGAAAAGCCGGAGGGAGTTATTGTCCAGTTTGGAGGACAGACCGCCATTAACCTGGCCGGATTTTTAAAAGATATGGATGTTCCAATTCTGGGAACCTCGGTGGATAATATTGACCTGGCCGAGGACAGGCAGAAGTTCTGGGAACTGCTGCAATCCGTGGGTATTCCCCAGGCAGAAGGTACCTCGGTAACTTCTATGGAGGAGGCCATGGGGGTAGCTTTAAAACTGGGGTTTCCCCTTCTAGTCAGACCCTCTTATGTTATAGGGGGGCGGGCCATGCACCTGGCCCACAATGAGGATCAGCTTTATACTTACCTTCGGTTGGCAGCTAAAGTATCCCCCCAGCACCCTATACTTGTCGATCAGTATCTGCTAGGCAGAGAAGTCGAGGTGGATGCTGTAGCCGATGGAAAAGACATATTAATACCCGGGATTATGGAACATATAGAAAGAGCCGGTGTCCACTCAGGAGACAGCATGGCTACTTTTCCCCCGTTAAACATAACTCCTGATAATATTGAAATACTGGTGGATTATACCAGGAGGATAGTAAGGGCTCTGGATATCAAAGGGCTTGTTAATATTCAGTTTGTTATTTATAAGGATAAGGTTTACGTTATAGAGGTTAATCCCCGGGCCAGTCGAACAATTCCTATTTTGAGCAAGGTAACGGGGGTGCCTATGGTAAAGCTTGCCGTGGAAATTATGATGGGAGCTGTTCTAGAGGATATGGGGTACGGAACAGGCTTAAAAACAACACCCCCTTATATGACGGTAAAAGCTCCGGTTTTTTCCTTTGAAAAGCTGGCTCAGGTAGATATTGCCCTGGGACCGGAGATGAAATCTACAGGGGAAGTCCTGGGAATAGATAAGACATTTATCGGTGCCCTTTATAAAACCATGCTTTCAGGAGATTACGCTTTTCCCGTAAAGGGGAACATCCTTTTTTCTGTTGCCCGTCAGGACAAAAAGGATATCCTGCCTCTGGCCAATAGATTTTCAGCCCTGGGGTTTAAAATATCTGCTACAGAGGGGACAGCCGAAAGCCTCCGCAGTTATGGAATCCGGGAGGTAGAACAGGTTTATAAAATTGGAGAAGGGCGTCCCAACGTTATGGATTTAATTCAGGAGGGGAAAATTGAAGTGGTAATTAATACTCCTACCTATGGGCAGCGGCTCAGTTCTACCGGCCACCAGATGAGGAGAAGCTGTGTAGAACAAAAGCTGCCCTGCATGACCTCCTCCGATACGGTAGAAGCTTTTCTCAGGGTGTTGGAAAGGATATACCTGGAAGGAAAGGAATTTACGGTGAAAACTCTGCAAGAATACCTGAAAGAAATTTAAGAGCAATAAACAATCTTGTGTTGTAATGTCGTCAGGAGGTAAAAAAAATGACTTTCAAAGGAAGAGATCTACTCACATTAAAAGACTGGAGTTCCGCAGAGATTTTACAGGTTTTAGAGGTGGCGGAAAAGCTAAAAAGGGAAACTAAAGAAGGTAAGTTTCACCCGATTTTAAAAGGTAAAACCCTGGGAATGATATTTCAAAAGGCGTCCACCCGGACCAGGATATCTTTTGAAGTTGCCATGTGGCAGCTGGGGGGATATGCCCTGTTTTTAAATCCTCAGGACCTTCAGATGGGTCGGGGTGAGCCTATTAAAGATACGGCCCGGGTTCTATCCCGTTATCTGGAGGGCATCATGATACGCACCTTTTTCCACGAAGAAGTAGAAGAGCTGGCCTTTCATGCCCATGTTCCTGTAATTAACGGGCTGACCGATTCTTTTCATCCCTGCCAGGCCCTGGCCGATCTCCTTACTGTAAAGGAACAGAAAGGTCGCCTCAAAGGCTTAAAGGTAACTTATCTGGGTGATGGCAATAATGTGGCTCACTCTTTAATCCTGGCCTTGTGTCAGAGTGGGTATTAATATTTCGGTGGCTTCACCTCCTGGTTACGAACCTGATGAAAAAATAGTAGAGTATGCCCGGAATGAAGGACTGAATCAGGGAACCCGGGTGATTGTAACCCATGATCCTGGAGAAGCCCTACAGGAGGCAGATGCTGTCTACACGGATGTATGGGCCAGTATGGGCCAGGAAGGAGAACAGAAGGAGCGGCTTAAAGCTTTTAAGCCCTACCAGTTAAATAAAGAAATGTTAAAAAAAGCAGAGCCTGATGCAGTGGTACTGCACTGCTTGCCGGCTCACCGGGAAGAGGAAATAACTAATGAGGTTATAGAAGGACCTCAGTCTGTTGTTTTTGATCAGGCTGAGAACCGCCTTCATGTCCAGAAAGCAGTGCTGGCCCTGGTGATGGGGGATAATTAGAACTATTTATATCTTATCAAATTATACAAAGGAGAATGTTGCATGGATAAAAAGAATGTCATTATATTAGGAGCGGCGGGGAGAGATTTTCATAATTTTAATACATATTATCGTGACAATGAGAACTACAGGGTGGTAGCATTTACAGCCGCTCAAATACCGGATATAGATAATAGGAAATATCCATCCCAGTTAGCAGGCTATTTGTACTCTGAAGGAATTCCCATATATCCCCAGGAAAGACTGGTTGAATTAATTAAGGATTTGAAAGTGGATGAATGTGTTTTTGCGTACAGCGATGTAAAATATGAAGATGTAATGGGTATAAGTGCAATTGTTAATGCCTCAGGTGCTGATTTTAAGCTTTTAGGACCAAATAATACCATGATAAAAAGCAGCAAGCCTGTAATATCCGTCTGCGCTGTCAGAACCGGTTGCGGAAAAAGCCAGACATCCCGCAAGATTATAGAGCTGTTAATGGCTCATAATCTTAAGGTGGTTGCAATTAGACACCCGATGCCATATGGTGATCTTGCAGCACAAAAAGTTCAAAGATTTGCCCATGTAGAAGATTTAAAGAAACATAATTGTACTGTTGAGGAAATGGAAGAATACGAACCCCATGTTACCCGAGGGAACATTATCTACGCTGGTGTTGATTATGAAGCTATTTTAAGAGCAGCAGAACAGGATCCTGATGGTTGTGATGTGATTGTATGGGATGGTGGGAACAATGATTTTTCATTTTACAAGTCGGATTTAGCTATTACAGTATTGGATCCACATCGTCCTGGTCACGAATTAGACTACTATCCTGGAGAAGTCAATTTAAGGATTGCAGATGCCGCAATCATTAACAAAATTGACAGTGCCAATACGGACTCGATACGCAAAGTGGAAGAAAATATAAAAAATGTGAATCCCAAGACTGCAATTATTAAGGCCGAATCTAAAATTACCGTAGATAAGCCAGATGTAATTAAAGGGAAAAGAGTTTTGGTGGTAGAAGATGGACCTACCCTGACCCACGGAGAAATGAAAATAGGAGCCGGAACAATTGCGGCACAACGTTTTGAGGCAAAGGAACTCGTAGACCCCCGTCCATATACAGTAGGCAAATTAATTGAGACTTTTAAGGTTTACAGAGATATTGGTATTCTGCTACCTGCAATGGGTTACGGTGAACAGCAGTTAAGAGATCTTGAAGAAACAATTAATAAGGCTGATTGTGACTCTGTTATTATCGGCACACCAATTGATCTAACCAGAATTATTAATATTAATAAGCCTTGTGCCCGGGTAAATTATGAGTTGAATGAAGTGGGCAGCCCGAACCTCGATGAGATGATAAATGACTTTATTAAAAATCATAAACTGTAATACATTTAGCTACCTGGAAATCCCCTACACTTCATGCAGGGGATTTATATTTTTGTAGCTGCAGCACCAGAGTATTTTGAAAACTATTTTCAAAATACGGAAAATAGTATATAATATAACTGTTCCCAGAGAAGTATCTATTTTACGATTTTCATATTAAAGGGGGTAAAAAAAATGAAAGTTGTGCTGGCTTATTCCGGAGGGTTAGATACCTCTGTTATAATAAAGTGGTTAAAGGAAAACTACAACTGTGAAGTCGTTGCTATGGCCGCCGACGTAGGTCAGGAGGAGGAGCTGGATAACCTGGAGGAGAGGGCCTTGAATACAGGGGCTTCTAAGCTCTATATTGAAGATTTGAAAGAAGAGTTTGTGAAGGACTTTATTTTCCCTACTCTCAAAGCTAATGCTATTTACGAAGGGAAATACCTTCTGGGAACTTCTATTGCCCGTCCGGTTATTGCCAAACGCATGGTGGAGATAGCCCAAAAAGAAGGAGCCGACGCCATAGCCCACGGCTGTACCGGTAAAGGGAATGACCAGGTGCGCTTTGAACTTACGGCTAAAGCACTAAATCCCCGGTTAAAAATTATCGCCCCCTGGAGGGAATGGTCAATCACTTCCAGGGAGGAAGCTATAGATTACGCGGAAAAACACGGTATACCCATCCGGGTAAACAGGGAGAAGCCCTATAGCATAGACGCCAACCTCTGGCACATGAGTTATGAAGGAGGACTCCTGGAGGACCCTTATCGCCAGCCGGAGGAGGACATGTATGTTTTTACTGTATCACCCGAGGAGGCCCCGGGGGAACCCCTTTACCTGGAAATATATTTTGAGAAGGGCGAACCCAAGAAAATTAATGGTGAAGAACTGCCCCCGGTAGAGCTTATTCAAAAGTTAAACAAGCTGGCCGGCGCCCATGGGGTAGGCAGGAGGGACCTGGTGGAAAACCGACTGGTAGGNATGAAGTCCAGGGGCGTATACGAAACTCCCGCCGGGACAGTTTTAATTTTAGCTCATCATGAGCTTGAGTCTCTAACCCTGGACCGTGATACCATGCACTTCAAAGAGTTGGTTTCTCCCAGGTATGCACAGCTGATTTACGACGGCCAGTGGTTCATGCCCCTGCGGAAAGCCCTGGATGCTTTTGTTGAGAGTACACAGGAAAGGGTTACCGGTTCCGTTAGGGTTAAGCTCTATAAGGGGAACTGTGCCGTAGTGGGCAGAAAGTCGGATTACTCCCTTTACCGGGAAGACCTGGCTACTTTTGAAAAAGGTGAACTTTATGACCAGAAGGATGCCGGCGGCTTTATAAACTGCTTTGGTCTCCCCTTGATGGTAAAGGGCCTTCTGGAGGAAAAGATTAAGGGGGCAGGTAAATGAAGCTCTGGGGAGGAAGGTTTGGTAAAAACACAGATAAATTAGTAGAAGATTTTACTGCCTCCATTAATTTTGACTGCCGGCTTTTTGAAGAAGATATAACCGGCAGCATAGCTCACTGCAGGATGTTGGCTAAAACGGGGATATTAACTTCAGAGGAATCAGAAAAAATTATTAACGGCCTGGAAGAAATAACAGAAGAAATAAGGCAGGGGAAGCTGGAATTTAAAGCTGAGCTGGAAGATATCCATATGCACATAGAAAAACGCCTTATAGAAAAGATCGGTCCCCTGGGAGGCAAACTGCACACCGCCAGGAGCCGCAATGACCAGGTGTCCCTGGATATGCATCTTTACTTAAAAAAGGAGATTATTAAAACCGTCAGGCTTATTGCCGGTCTGCAGAAATCTTTAATGGTTTTGGCAAAAAACAACATGGAGGCTATAATGCCAGGTTATACTCATTTGCAAAGAGCCCAGCCTGTTTTATTTAGCCATCACCTCATGGCCTATTTTTCTATGTTGGAGCGGGATGCTCAGCGCTTTAAAGAAAACTATAAAAGGTCGGATATTATGCCCCTGGGGGCCGGGGCCCTGGCCGGCACATCTTTCCCCCTGGATCGGGAATACACGGCAGAGCTTTTAGGTTTTGAAAACATATATGAAAACAGTATGGATGCGGTAAGCGACCGGGATTTTGTACTGGAATACTTAAGCAATTCCTCCATCTTGATGCTGCACCTCAGCCGCCTGTGTGAAGACATAATCCTCTGGTCAAGTTCCGAATTTGATTTTATTGAAATAGATGATGCCTTTTGTACCGGAAGCAGTATCATGCCTCAGAAAAAAAATCCTGATGTGGCTGAACTGGTAAGGGGCAAAACTGGAAGGGTTTACGGAAACTTTTTTTCCCTTCTTACAGTAATGAAGTCCCTGCCCTTAACCTATAACAAGGATATGCAGGAAGACAAGGAGGGCGTATTCGATACCATTGATACAATTCAGGACTGTCTGGAGGTTATGGCCCCTATGATAGAAAAAATAAGTGTTAAGGAAGATAAAATGAGAAAGGCAGTGGAGGAGGATTTCTCGGCGGCTACAGACCTGGCTGATCACCTGGTTAAAAAGGGGATGCCTTTTCGCCAGGCGCATAAAGTTATTGGTGAGCTGGTAGTCTTTTGTTTGAACCAGGGAAAACTTTTAAAAGATGTATCCCTGGAGGATTTAAAACAATTTTCCTTATCCTTTGATGCACAAGCTCTTCAATGCCTAAAGCCCGAAAAAGTGGTTGACTCTAGAAATATACGGGGAGGAACTTCCCGGGAGCAGGTAGAAAAATTTTTAAAAAGAGCTGTGGAAATTCAGAAAGGAAATGAAAAATATTAAGAAAGATTAATGCCCTACGGACAAAAAATAGTCCGTATTTTTTTTAAATAAAGAAGGAATTATGTTGATAACATAGAATATATATTATCAACAGCTATACCTATAGGTAAACCTAATCACCTGCGAATTTCCGATATTTTTTTATTCTTCATAATATTTTCTTAATTTGTAATTAATTTTATCTCATTTATTATATGAGATATGCTTAAATAAAGATAATTTCATAAGAGGGGGTGGTGTACAAATAGATGAAAGAGAGTGATTGAAGGGTTAATTCAACATTTCCTGGTCACAAAGAATTTGAGCAGGGGTTATAGCATGAGGAGGTGAAAACATGGAGCATAACTATCCACCAACAATGGAAGAAGTTAAAAGGGAAGTGGATCTGCATCTTGAGAAAAATAATGATATGGCTCAGATTTTTGACGTGTACAAAGGAATATTAGCCGTACAGCTGAGTTATATGGACAAGATTAAGGTGCAGGTAAATATCACAGAAGAAGAAATAAGCGACTATTTCAGGAAGGACAAATATTTGCTGAGTGACCAAAATCTAAAAATTAATGTACAACTATTTAAAGAAATATTAAGTGAGGTATGTAAAGCCATAAAAGAAGCGAGTCCTGAAGCACCAGATTCTTTATTAAAGCTATCTGAAGCAGAAGAATTTAAAGAAGAAAACATTGAAGGTTTTCTAGAAAAGGTTGCTTTATTTAGCAAGAATCAGCTGGAGGACTATGTTGCTAAAGAGGAAATAGATAAAGCAGTTGGTCTGGACAGCGAAGTAATCTCCTTTGCCATATTTATGAGCTTGAGTCCGTTCTACAGCCTTTACATGAAAGAGGTTAGAGGTATAACAGATTTTACCCTCTGGCGTCAGAGTTATTGCCCTGTATGCGGTCAGATTGCTGTAATAGCCAGGCATCGAAGCAAAGATAGGGCAAGGGTTATGGAATGCTGGCTCTGTCATGCTCAGTGGGTTTACCCTCGGCTGGAGTGCCCGTACTGTGAGAACAAAGATCACAAGAAACTGCGTTTCTTTTATGTGCCAGGGGATAAGGCCCGTCAGGTTCATGTATGCGAGGAATGCAATAAATATCTTAAAACTATAGACAGTAAAGTCATGGAAAAAGATACATTGCTGGATGTAGAAGTCATTGCTACTACTTATTTAGATGTGCTGGCCGAAAGGGAAGGTTATCGGTCGCCTGAGGAAGTAGATGCCTTAAACTAGGTTGATATGATTTAGGTTAAGGAAATGAGGGGTCTCAAAAGATTATCAAAGTAGGATTTAGTTTTTAAAAATTTAAAGTGAGGTGAAGGTTTGAATGAGAATTTCTCGTAGGAATTTTTTAAAGCTGTCTGGGTTGGCTGCCCTTACCGGAACATTGGCATCTAAACTGGGTTGTGCGCCAGATGATCCACCACCTGAAGATCCGGATGAGAAGCCAGAACCGACAGTTGATGCTGAAGATTTTAGAGTGGAATATGCTGACACCGTAGTTAATGTTTGTTCCTTCTGTGGAGTTGGGTGTGGTGTACTGTGTTATGTTGAAGATGGTAAAATAGTTTCTGTGGATGGAGACCCTGACCATCCCGTCAGTGAAGGTACTCTCTGCAGTAAAGGTGGAGCCCTTATCAACAAGTATTATGAATATGATGAGCAGGGAAACGCTGTTGTTAGCCCCCAGAGATTGACCAAAGTTCTCTACCGGGCGCCAAAAGCCACGGACTGGGAAGAGAAGGACTGGGACTGGGCTATTGAAGAAATAGCCAGGAGAGTTAAGGACACCAGGGATGAGCATTTTAAAGAGACCAACGATGCCGGTGAAACGGTGAACCGCTGTGAAGCACTGGCCTTTATTGGAAGCGCCAAGTGCAACAACGAAGAGAACTACCTCTACAGGAAGTTTGTTGCTGCCACAGGTATCGTCAACAATGATCACTGTGCTCGCCTCTGACACTCCTCTACTGTCCAAGGTTTGGGCAATTCATTTGGAAGAGGAGTTATGACTAATCACTGGATAGATTACCAGCATTCTGATGTTACAATCAATATTGGTGGAAATACTGTGGAGAACCACCCTGTTTCCATGAAGTGGATTCAGAGGTCCCTGGATAAGGGCGGCAAGCTGATTGTGGTAGATCCCAGGTTTACTAGGACTGCTGCTGTGGCTGATCTATACGCGCCTATCCGCCCGGGAACCAACACTGCCTTCTTAAACGGGATGATTAACTACGCTATACAGAACAACCTGCATAATGAAGAATACGTGAAATTGCATACCAACGCTACCTGTCTGATTAATCCCGAATTCGGTTACAGTGATGGGCTATTTACCGGTTATCAAGATGATGCAGGTAGAGGTCCTGGCCAAAAGTCCTATGACACAAGTTCTTGGGCTTACCAGAAGGATGAAGACGGCAATATTGAAAAAGATGAGACTATGGAAAATCCCAACTGCGTATGGCAGCTCTTTAAAGAACACTATTCCCGTTATGATGTAAAGACTGTCAGCGATCTCACCGGTTGTCCTGAGGACAAGTTCGAAGAAGTAGCCGAGCTTTTCTGCAGCACCGGTGCTGCAGAAAAGGCTGGGAATATCTCCTACGCCATGGGTATGACCCAGTTCACCCACGGTTCCCAGAACGTGCGAGCCTGCGCTATTCTTCAGCTGGTACTGGGTAACGTAGGTATCTCCGGTGGTGGAGTAAATGCCCAGCGGGGCCAGGTTAACGTGCAGGGCGCCTGCGACATGGGTCAGCTGTTCCATATTGTTACCGGATATATGCCCATGCCCAGTGACGGTCAGGACTGGGAAGCTTATAAAGCTACCACTCCTCCCAGCGGTTACTGGACAAACCGGCCCAAGTTCTTTGCCGCCATGTTAAAGGCTTTCTATGGCGACAAGGCTACGGCCGAAAACGATTTCTGCTTCGACTACCTGCCCAGGCTGGATAAAGACCGCTCCTCCGTTGCCTATTATACTTATATGGGTAAAGGGGAAATCAAGGGATTATTATGTTTTGCCGATAACCCCATTGTGAGTGGAGCTTCTACCATCAAGAAGCGTCAGGCCCAGGCCAACCTGGATTGGCTGGTAGTTTGCGACTTGTATGAAAATGAAACGGCTGCTTTCTGGAAGGCTCCCGATATGGATGCTGAAGACATTGATACCGAAGTATTCCTGCTGCCTGCAGCGGGACACTTTGAAAAGGAAGGTACCGCAACCAATTCAGGTCGCTGGATTCAGTGGCGTGACAAGGCCCAGGAGCCTACCGGTGATAGCAAGCCCGACCTGTGGGTTGTGGACAAAGTTTTTAAAGCAGTGAGGGACCTGTATGAAGCGGAAGACGGAGCTTTCCCCGCACCTATACTGGAAATGAACTGGGATTACGGTGATGAGCCTGATGCCAGAGAGATTGCTATGGAAATAAATGGTTACAATGTAGCCGATGGAAGCCTGTTATCCGGGTTTGGCGAGATTGCCGGCGGCGATTTTGGTGAAACGGCTGCAGGAAGCTGGATTTACACTGGTTTCTGGCAGGATGAAAACAATCCTAACTGTAAGCGCCGCACCAAGGAAACCGAAGGTATCGGCAGCAACCTGGAGTACAGCTTTAGCTGGCCTGCCAACAGGAGAATCGTTTACAACCGTGCCTCCTCCGATGCCGAAGGTAAGCCATGGAATCCCGACCGACCCGTTATCTGGTGGGAAGATGGAGAGTGGAAGCAAAACGACGTTCCTGACTTTAATGCCTCTCTTGAACCTGAGGATGCAACCAGCTTTATCATGACCCCTGAAGGGCTGTCCAGGCTCTTTGCAGGTGAGTTTGGTAGCATGGTTGACGGGCCCATGACCGAGCACTACGAGCCCTGGGAGAGCGTAACTAAAAACGAGCTGACAGGTGACGTAGAGTTCAACCCCGTCTGTACCATATGGTATCCCGAAGACCGGGGAGACAGTTCCGATTATCCGTATATCTGCACTACTTACCGGGTAGTGGAGCATTACCAGACTGCTATTGAGACCAGGAACATGCCCTGGCTGGTAGAGGCCATGCCGGAAATGTTCTGTGAAATCAGCCCGTCACTGGCGGATGAGATCAATGTAAGCAACGGCGACATGGTGGAAATAGAAACCAAGAGAGGGAAGATTCAGTGTAAAGCTTGTGTTACCGTACGAGTCAAGCCCTTGATGATAAACGGTGAGGAGAAGGAAATTGTAGGAATGCCTTGGCACTGGGGTCATATGGGACTATCCACGGGAGCTTCCGCCAACGACCTGTCTCCCACTATAGGTTGTGCCAACACAACCATACCGGAATTTAAATCGTTTATTTGCAATATAAGGAGGGCTGGATAAATGGCAAAAGTTAAACTGATTGATATTACCAAGTGTATGGCCTGTAAAGGATGCCAGACAGCCTGTAAGAACTGGAACCAGCTGCCGGCTCAGGAAACTACTTTCGTAGGCTCTATGGAGAACCCCGCAGACTTCGATGTCAACACCTGGTGCCGGGTAAAGTTCAATGAACACGATGAAGGTGAAATCAAGTGGTATTTCACCAAGTACCAGTGCATGCACTGCACAGACGCAGCCTGTAAATC
>SL_8KL_010_SEDDRAFT_10001868_pt1 | contig 18171 bp, 13 predicted proteins | sample SodLakKL_010_SED_4_FD_11160 | JGI IMG/M metagenome (IMG submission 11160)
GACGACGATGATGACGACGATGACGATGACGACGATGACGATGATGATGACGACGATGATGATGACGATGACGACGACGATGATGACGACGACGATGATGATGACGATGATGATGATGACGATGACGACGACGATGATGACGACGATGACGACGATGATGACGACGATGATGACGACGACGATGATGACGATGATGACGATGATGACGATGATGATGACACTGAAGAATTTGAGGAGCCAATTTTACTGGATGAAGATCCTGAAGAGCCTGAAACCGACCCGGACGACGAAGATGAGGAAGAGCTGGTTATTGAGCCCGATGCTCCGGAGGTTGATCCTGACGACCCTGATGAGGTTGATCCCGACGACCCTGATGATGAAGTGGTTGTTGAACCAGGGGATCCCGAGGTTGACCCTGAGGAACGGGAGGAAGTTACAGTTGATCCTGAAGATCCCGAAACAGTGCCGCGGACCAGCGGTACCAATATATTCGTAATTGTTTCAGGCCTGTTATTGACCCTGGGTGGAGTTTTCCTGAGAGCATTCAGGCGGAAAAAAGAACAGGTATAAGGGTTTGATAACTGATGACTCTATTTTTAATAGTAAATTTACACTGATCATTATGCGGCCGGTTCTGCCGGTCGCCTTTATTTTTGGCTGTTTACCCTGTAATATGGATTTATGATAGATTGCTGCCTGCAGCCCGGAGTTCCGGGCAGCTGCTTCCGGAGTGCTGGTGAGAGATAAGGGTTTCAGGCAAGGAGCGGATTTGAAACTTTGAAAAAAGTAATGAAAAAGATCTTAAAAGCTTTGAATAACCGGGAGAATTTGGATATTGCTTCTTCAATTGTTCCTGCAATTGAACCGCTCAGGCATAATGATAAAATAATCCTTTTGATGACTGTGCCTTTAAACTCTAAACAATATTGCATTTTTCAGGGTAGAGGTAAAAACCTCCACGAAGCGGTTAAGCAAGCCATGGAGACTTTTCTTCAGAACAGTTCCCGGGAAGCAAACATTAAATCTGTGCGACTTGATATTGTGTCCGCGATCAAACCGGTGCATAAGAATAGGACAGTTCCCGGTTTCCGGGATTATGATGTGCTTTATAGAAAAGGGGCGGAGGGGCTTGCAATTGGCAGAGATCTGGGGGTTATCTTTTTACCTGGTGAGGTTTTACGGTTTAAACTGATCGATGATAAAAAGATACAGCCAGAAAACTTACTTGAGGCTATGAAGGCTTATCCGCGTTATCCTATAGATGAGCAAATCATGAACCAGGTGAAAAGCTTACCTGAACAAGAAATCTATAAAGTTGCTTTTTTATCTTATCACCTTGATCAATATGGCTACAGCTATTTTAATGATGGGGTCCGCCAGGTTTTAAAGATCAATGAGCCGGTATTGCAAAAAGCGATTTTGTTGGCTAAAAATAATTACTTTAAAAAAGTGGTCGGCAAGAAAGGTAAGTACATTTATTCCTATTTGCCATTTGAAGATACCAAAGAAAAGCGCTATAACCTCCTGCGCCACGCGGGAACAACCTATTCAATCCTTGAAACCTTAGAATTGTTCCCCGATGATCAATTACTTGAGAATGCTGTAATGACCATTGATTACCTGGTTGCACAAACCAGGCAATTTCAAGTAAAAGACAAGCAGGTCTGCGCTGTGATTGAAAAAGATAATGTCAAGTTAGGCGGTAATGCACTTGCGATCATCGCTCTTGCTAAATATACCCGGTTAACTAATGATTACAGGTATCTGCCGTTGATGCAGGGGCTGGGAAAATGGATCTTCGAAACCCAGGACCAGCAGGGCCAATTTACTGTCCATAAGCAGGATTATAATACGGGAGTTATCGATGAGTTTACTTCCAATTACTACCCCGGCGAGGCTGTTCTCGCTCTAACCAGGCTGTACCAGTTAGATGGTGATGAAAACTGGCTGGATGCTGCTGAAAAGGGAGTTAAATACTTAATCCAGTGCCGGGACAGGGACCATACCAGCGATACGATTACCCACGACCACTGGTTGCTTTATGGGTTAAATGAATTATACCGCGAGCGAAGCTTAAAGCTGTTTCTTGAGCATGCCTTTTTCATAGCTGAAGCGATTGTAAAACACCAGATCACAGATCAAGACCAGAACTCTAATGGAGCGTATTATTTTCCTCACCCGCGCCTGGAGTCAACACCGACCGCTGTCAGGACGGAAGGCTTATGCGCAGCTTATTTGCTGGCGCGAGACTTTGGTTATGAAAAAGAGGCGGTTATTTTCGAAGCGGCAATCAGGAAAGGGATCAGGTTTCAATTGCAGACACAAGTTTGGCCGGCCGATCTTCTTTTTTATAAAAGGAAAAAACGATGCCTGGGTGCATTTAAAAAAGGGTTGAGGTCATACGATCTACGGATTGATTATACTCAGCATAATATTTCAAGCCTGCTTGCTTATTATAAAATCCTGAATGGCCGCATTTGACACCTTTAAATGAATGCTGTATACTATAAGCAGTTAAAGATACTGGAAGCGAACCTGAACGATAATGGCAAACTTGTTGAAAAGCAAGGGCGCAAAGCTACAGGGTCTAAGGCTCCACTTGCGAGCTATGACAGCCTGGCCACCGAAACGGGTTTTTTATGTTAGGAAACAGTGGATCAGCGTAAGGATTTAAGGCCCGAAATATTAAGGTATCGGGCGAAAAACCAACCTGACCGACAAAGGCAAACCTGCTGAAAGGCAGGGACGCAAAGCTAAAGGGTCTAAAGCTTTTAAAAAGAGCTATGACAGCCTGGCTACCGAAACGGGTTTTTTATATGTTTCACTTTGTCGGTCCCTCATGAAGGAGGGACTTTTTGATGTATAAGAAAAGTGGAGTAGTAAAAAGTATTGCCATCAGTTTAGTTGCTTTATTGTTAATGGTAGGGGCAGGGTTTTACCTGTTTACCGGTGAAGAGGAAGCTGTTTCTGAGAGCAGTATAGTGGAGGCTGCTCAAGATGAGCAAAGTAAAGATGCTGCTGCAGAAAGCAGGCAAAATGAAGACTTATCAGCAGAAAGCAAGGTAGATGAACCGGTTGAAGCAGTTGCAGAAAGTTCTGCTGAAAAGAAGGAAACAGCAGTTAAAGAAACTGAAAAAAATAGTGACGAAAAAGCTCCGGAAAGCGAAGTAGAAGATAAAGAAGCTGAAGAAAACAGGAAAGAAGCGGAACCGGGTGAGACAGCTGAAGCTAAAGCTGCCGAAACAGACGAGCAGCCTGAAGCGGAAGCTGATTCGAGTAAAGAGCTGCAGGCCAAAGTTGAAGAGAGCAGTGAAACAAAGGAAGCTGAAAGTGGTTCAGTTGACAGCGGCAGTGAAGCACCGGCTACCGCGCCTGAAGCAACGGCTGAAGAAAGCACCGCAACAGAAGAGCCTGAACCTGAGGAAGAGCCTGAACCGGAAGTTGCAGCACCTTCATATTCCTGGGGATCCTCCAGCAGTTATACCTTCAGGATGGAAGTAGAAATTAGCAATGAAGGCGGGGATGCGGCAAATAACGTTACTGTGTCCGTACCCTTCCTGGAAAACAGGTCGCCGTACCAGGAAACTTCTCTGCGCTCAGTCAATTATGACCTGGTAGATAACTCTGGCAGGATGCATACATTTGAGCTTGGCGTGATCAACCCCGGGGAAACAAAAACCGTGGTAGCTGATTTTGATATAACGGTGCGCCAGGTTTCGCTTAACGGGACGAATGAAACAGTTGAAAAAGCCCGCCAGGCATTTGAAGAATATGCGGGCAGCGGTAACTGCCGGGAATTGGCCCTTGGTTTTGTTAGCAGGAGCAGGGAGCTTGGTGTTGAAGCCAGGGAAGTAATTGGCTTTGCCCGTCCGGAACGGGGTCCGATGACCCCGGGTTCACTGGCCGGGGCCAGGCACAGCTGGGCTGAATTTTACGTCGATGGCCTTGGCTGGGTTCCTGTTGATTTGACCTTCGGTTATTTTGGAGAATTTCCCACGACCTCGCATGTAGTGGAAAGTTACAGCGATCAATCGATTAGTGTCAGCTACAGCGGAGGTACTTTAAGTGCCGCCTGGAGAAATGGGATACGCTAACTACATCCCTCCTTCAAGATTAGATGTTAGTTAGTTTATGAAAGTGGCCCCGGTCCTCCACTACCGGGGCCGCTTTCTTTTTGCGGGGAAGCTTTAACTCCCTGCTTTTTTCATCTCGTCAACGCCCTCATTTTGGTGTAAACTATTAAGGGTATTGTTATTAATTAAACTTCGGTGCCACCGGTTTAAAAGCCACCAGGTCAACTAATAATGGCAGAAAGGAAAAGAAGCAAACGATGAAGCCAAAATTGCCGCTAAAAAGGGCGATAGCATATGCTACCGGGCAGCTTGGATGGGCGCTGGTAATCGGGATTATAATCAACTACCTGGTTTACTTCTACCTGCCCCCGGGTGGAGCGGGACTGCCCCGTTTAATCCCCGAAGTTTACTTTTTCGGCTTTATCTCCATCATTGGGTTGATTACCATGGGCGGGCGGCTGCTTGATGCTGTTACCGACCCCTGGATAGCCAGTCTTTCCGACCGGTCCGGTGCTCGCATGGGCCGGCGTAAGGCGTTTATGGCTGCAGGGGGACTGCCCATGGTCGTACTCATGTTCCTGGTGTTCAACCCGCCTCACGCGGAATCGATTTCTTTTAACCTGGTCTGGCTTAGTGTAAGCGTTTTGCTCTTTTACATAGCCTTTACCTCCTACAATGTGCCCTATACCGCCCTGGTGGCGGAGCTGGGCCATAATCCACAGGAAAGGCTGAACCTCTGCACCTATATTTCGGTGACCTATTTTTTGGGCACGGTGATCGCGGCTCAGGCACCGGTGCTTTTCGGCATCGTTGAAGATATGTTTGGCCTTTCCAGGGTAGAGGCAGTGCAGACCACCTTCGGCTTGCTCGGGCTTGTGGCCCTGGTCTGTCTATATGTGCCGGTGTTTTTAGTCGATGAGAATAAGTACAGCGCCGGGGAACCCTCTTCTACTCCCCTGCTTGAATCCTTAAGGTTAACTTTTCGCAGCCGTCAGTTTGTCATTTTTGCCCTTTCTGACCTGGTTTACTGGATTTTTATGACTATTTTGCAGACAGGCCTGATTTATTACGTGACGGTGCTGCTGCGCCAGCCCGAGGACTTTTATTCCTTCTTGTTTATCTTGATGATGGGCGGTTCTTTTATTTGCTACCCGCTGGTTAACCTGGTGGCCAAGAAAACCGGGAAAAAACCGGTGCTGCTTTTTTCCCTGGCTCTTTTTTCCCTGGCCCTGCTGCTGACTACCCAGGCCGGCCTGGACTGGATTCCCCTGCCGCTGGCCATGCAGGGGTATGTCCTGGTCTTTCTTGCCTTTTTCCCCCTGGCTGCTTACGGGATCCTGCCCAACGCTATTGTAGCCGATCTTGCCGAAAACGACTCCCTGCGCACCGGCAGCCACCGGGAAGCGATCTACTTTGGGGCCCGCAATTTCATGATGAAACTGGGCCAGATGATCGCGATGCTGGTGTTTACCTCCCTGCTTGTTTTTGGCAGGGATGTGGGCGACGACCTGGGAGTCAGGTTGACCAGCCTGGCCGGGGTGGCCTTTTGTATTCTCAGCCTGGTCTTTTTATATCTTTACAAGGAAAAAAGAGTGCTTGCTGAATCGGCCCGTTTGAAGGAAGAAGCAGGGGAAAGGCATGATATTTAAACCAAAAAAGGCAGGGATATTTTGCTGATTGTTCATTCAAGAGCGCCGGGCAGGGTTAACCTGATTGGCGAACACACTGACTATAACCTGGGCTGGGTCCTGCCGGTAGCAACCGGCATGGGCATATCTTTAAAGGCAGCGTCCCGCAAAGATGACCAGGTCAAGGTTTACGCTGGCGACCTGGCAGAAAAGGGTTCTTTTTCGCTTGCCACTCTTACCCCTGAGAACAGGCAGGGTGGCTGGCTCGATTACCCGGCCGGTGTTTTCTGGGCTTTGAGGGAAGCAGGTTACCCGCTTTCCGGGGCCGAGCTTAGCTTTGGAGGCGATATCCCGGTGGGCTCGGGCTTGAGTTCTTCCGCCGCCCTGGAAACAGCTACCGCTGCAGCTCTCGACCGGCTTTTTAAGCTTAACCTTTCCGGCAGGGAGTTGGCCCTGCTGTGCCAGAAGGCAGAGAATTACTACGTAGGCGTGCAGTGCGGGATAATGGACCAGTTTGCCTCCATGCTTTCACGGCAAGGCCATGCCCTCCTGCTCGATTGCCGCTCCCTGGAATATGATTATGTCCCCCTCTCCCTGGAGGGCCAGATCCTGGCAATCATCGATAGCCGGGTCAAGCGAAGCCTGGCCGCATCAGAGTACAACCGGCGCCGGGAAGAGTGCCGGGAAGCCCTGGATTTGATCAATAAAAAAAGCGGCAGCAACTACGCTTCCCTGCGTGAACTAACCCCGGATGTTCTGGAACGAGCCCGTATATTTTTACCGGAGAAACTTTACCGGCGCAGTCTGTTCGTGGTGGAGGAAAACCGGCGGGTCTTAGAGGCGGTGGAGGCTTTCTGTAAAAATGACCTGGCCCTGGCGGGGCGCCTGTTTAACCAGTCCCATGCCGGTCTGCGCGATTATTTCGAGGTGAGCTGCCGGGAGCTTGACTTGCTGGCAAGTATCGCCCGGGATTCCGCCGGGGTGTGGGGCGCGCGGATGACCGGGGCCGGCTTCGGTGGTTGCCTGGTGGCCCTGGTTGAAAAAGAACACCTGCCGGGGCTGCAGGCCAGGATTGCCGCTGAAACCAAAGGCTTACTGGAAAAAGAACCACATATCTACACCACTATCCCCGCCGCAGGCTGCATCGCAGGGAAGCACGGGGACGGGGGTAGTGCTTCCTAACTGGTCTGCCTGCATGCAGGCAGACCGCCCGAGGCCAGGCCTAAAGCCTTAGATGGCGAATGGCTAAAGGCTGGCCAAAGCGAAAGCCTGCAGTGCAGCTCAAGCTGCAGCAATTGTCCTATGATGAGCCGGCGCCAACCTCGGGATCGGGGATGCAGTGCGGCCTCGAGTAGCGATAAAACCAAACACCAGGCTTACTGCCTGTGCTTTCTGTTGTGCCACCTCCAGGCACTTTCGATGATTGTCTCCAGGTTTGAATAGTTCGGCGACCAACCAAGCTCTCTTTTAATCAGCTCAGATCCCGCCACCAGCACCGAGGGGTCTCCTGCCCGGCGCGGCCCGATGCGGTAGGAAATTTTCTTTCCGGTGATCTCTTCTGCCCTTTTGATTACCTCGAGCACCGTGTAGCCCTGCTCGTTGCCCAGGTTGTAGAGGGCCTGCTTTTTATGTCCCTTAAGCAAAGTTTCCAGGGCGAGGGTATGGGCGGAAGCGAGATCGCAGACATGGATGTAGTCGCGCATCGGGGTGCCGTCAGTGGTGGGGTAGTCGCTACCGTAGACGTTAAGTTCTTCTTTCCCGGAAGCTGCATTTAATATCTTAGGGATCAGGTGGGTTTCAGGTGTGTGATCCTCACCCAGGCTGCCGTCCGGGTAGGCCCCGGCGGCGTTGAAGTACCTGAGAGAAATGTAGCGCAGGTTGCCGCTTCCTTCATCACCGGCCAGGCGGGCAAGAATTTTTTCGATAAAAAGTTTTGATTCGCCGTAGGGGTTGGTAGGCTCGGTGGGGTGGCTTTCCATGATTGGCACGGCCCGGGGTTCACCGTATACTGCTGCGGTTGAAGAAAAGACCAGGGCTTTGGTGCCCGCTTCCTCCATTGCCTTCAATAAGTGCATCGTGCCGGTCAAGTTGGGGTAGAAAGTATTCAGGGGATCCTTGATTGATGCAGGCACGATGCTTTTAGCGGCAAAATGAAGGACTGCTTCAGGGGCGGTTTCTTTTACGGCCCGGGTTAACGCTTCTTGATCCAGCAAGTCTACCTCGTAGAAGGGGACGTTTTGCGGCAGAGTGTAGCGGTGACCGGTGCTTAAATTATCAAGGACCGCTACCTCATAGCTTTTTTCCAGCAAATCTCTTACCACGTGGCTGCCGATGTAGCCGGCGCCGCCTGTAACTAAAATCATCAAAAGACCTCCCGCTTAACTTATTTTAAATATTCCAGGTATCTTTGATGGGCCTGCCACAGTTCGTTCACCATGGCATCGATTTCTTCCAGGCTTAACAGGGAAGCAGCCAGGGGGTCGAGCCGGCAGGCATAATAAACGTAGTCGGGTTTTTGTTCCAGGACTGCCTTGACCGCAAGTTCCTGCACGCTTATATGGGCCCGGTTGAGCGCTGCTAACTGCGGGGGCAGCGCGCCGGCATAAGTGGGTTGAATGCCGTTAGCATCGACCATGCAGGGCACTTCCACGCAGCAACCCGCCGGCAGGTTATCGATAAGGCTGCTGTTTTCCACGTTGCCGTAGATGCAGACAGGTTCGTTTGTTTCCATGGCCCGGATAATCGGGGCGGCATATTCAAAGGTGCGGAAATGCGCAGGGATTTCGCGCCTGCCGCCGGCAATTTCCCTGTTCCGCTTGAATTCATCGTTTTGTTCTTCGCTCCGCCTGATATATTCATTTACCGGGATCTTAAGCTTTTCAATTAGCTCTTCTCTGGGGATGAAATAGGGAACGTATTCAGCCATGTGTTCGCTTGATTCGGAGACGAAATAGCCGAAGTATTTCATTATTTCAAAGCGGACCCGGTCGGCGGAGTAAACCTGCGGGGCTTTTATCGCTTCAAAAAGCGCCGGGTAGAGGTTTTTCCCCCGGTGGGAGAGTTCTAAGAACCAGCAGAGGTGGTTGATTCCGGCGGCGCGGTAGCGCATCTCGGGGAAAGGTATGTCTGCGTAATTGGCCAGCATGGCTGCGGTTAGCTGGATGCTGTGGCAAAGTCCCACGATATTTACCGGCGTGGCCCGGTAAGCGGCCCAGAGGTTCATGGCCATCGGGTTGGAGTAATTGATCAAAAGTGCCCCCGGGCAGCGGTTTTCCATTTTGCGGCATATCTCGAGCACTACCGGGATGGTGCGCAGGGCCCGGAAGATCCCGCCGATCCCGTGGGTGTCGGCAATGGTCTGTTTCAGGCCGTATTTTGCCGGAATGTAAAAATCCTCTTTAGTCGCTTCGAGGCCGCCCACCTGGACCATGTTGATCACGTAATCGGCGCTTTCCAGCGCTTCGCTTAAATTCCCGGTGGCAGTAATCCTTGATTTTGCTCCTTCTTTCTCCAGGCGCCTTTGGGCGTACTGCTCAGATACCCGCAGACGCTCTGGATCGATATCCATCAGGGCAAATTCGAGGTTGTCTTTTAACTCCGGGTAGGTTAAAAGATCGCCTAACAGGTTGTTGGCAAACACCACACTGCCTGCGCCTACCATCGCTATTTTTGGCATGTTTTTTCTCCCTGCAGTAGTTGTTAAAGGCTACAGCAATACTACCACAGGCATAAGCGGGTGTCTAATCGCTAGGGGTTGCTTCACCCTCGATCTTTAAATCTAATTCCTCCGCTAAAATTCTTCTCAGAGAAGTTGTGAGGCCCTAGCCTCTTTTAATTTGTTAACCCCTACTTTTAATAGAGATTAATAGATAAGAGAAGGAATTAGAAACGAAAAATTGAATTTTTTATATATCTTCTTTTGTTTTGGGAAACGGGTAGGTGGTGGTGCGATGCGATATGAAAAAAAGGGTTATCTCGTTCCGGCTGAAATGTTAGCGGACGGGTTTGCCTATCACCGTATTGTTACGGATGATAGTGGTACTCCTGTTGATTATATTATTTTAGAAGTTAATGAAGTTTTTGAACAAATCACCGGTTTAAAACGGGAAAAGATTATTGATAAGCGGGCCAGCGAGGTTTTTCCTTTTATCAGTGAAGAAGATTTTGACTGGATTGGCACCTGCGGTAAGGTGGCGCTTGAGGGCGGCAGCACCAGCTTTGAAGAGTACTCCTCCTTCATGGAAAGTTGGTACGCGGTAACTGTTTACAGCAGTCAGCCGGGGTATTTCGGAATAATTGTTCGGGATATTACTTTACCCAGGGAATCAAGTAAAAGTCTTCGCAAAAGCGAAGAAAAGTACCGGGCTATGTTTGACCAATCGGTTACCGGCCTTTACCTGCACGATTTAGAGGGCAATATCGTTGAAGTAAACCAGCAGGCCTGCGAACAGGTCGGCTATTCCCGGGAAGAACTGCTTTCCCTGACGGTGTTCGATTTGCACCCCGAGAGAGCGGATACAATCAATTTGCCCCGGGATGAAATTCTGCGGTTGTGGAAGCAGTGGGAGCCCGGGGAGAGGTATTCTGTTGAGTCAGAGCATCAGCGCAAAGATGGGACCATCTTTGCGGTGCATATTTCCACCGGGAAACTGCGTTACGAAGAAAATGAATTGTTGCTGGCTGTGGTGCACGATGTGACCGACTACAAGCAGGCGGAAAAGGCGCTTCAGGACAGCAATAAGCTGCTGGCTAAATCGCAGGAGATTGCCCATGTGGGCAGCTGGATTTTAGAAGTTGAGGACAACCGCTTAACCTGGTCCGATGAAGTTTACCGTATTTTCGGGTTGCATCCGGGGGAATTCAAAGCAACCTACGAAGCTTTCCTGGAGGCAGTGCATCCCGATGACCGCAGGAAAGTGGACCGGGCTTATCAAGGGTCGTTTAAAGAGGGAAAAGAGAGTTATGAAATCGAGCACAGGATCGTGCGCAGGCACAGCGGCGAAGTTCGCTTCGTGCACGAAAAATGCACCCACGAACGCAACCGGCAGGGAACGGTGATCCGCTCGATCGGCATAGTGCAGGATATTACTGAGCGCAAGCAGTTTGAAATGGAACTGAAGAATATGCAGGCTGAGCTTGAAAAAAGGGTCAAAGAAAGGACCGCCGAACTGGAGCAGGCTAACAGGGAGCTTGATGCTTTTACTTATTCGGTTTCACATGACCTGCGGGCGCCCCTGCGCCATATTATCGGGTTTGCCCGGATCTTGCAGGAAGATTTTACTGCAGAGCTTGATCAGCAGGCTGTTGAGTATATCAATCGAATGAGCACCTCTGCTTTGCAAATGAACAATTTGATCGATGATTTGCTCAAGCTTTCCCGGGTAACCCGCCAGGAGCTTGCGCGGGAGCCGGTTGATTTAAGCCTCCTGGTCAAGGCATATTTAGGCCAACTCTGTGCAAAAGAGCCCGAGCGTCCTGTAGAAACAGTCATCGCTCCCGATCAGGTGGTCACCGGGGACACCGCCCTTTTGCGCCTGGCTGTCACTAATTTACTTGACAATGCCTGGAAGTATACGGTTAACTCCAACCCGACCAGTATAGAATTCGGGGTAACGGAGGAAAAAGGACAAAGGACTTTCTATATTGCAGATAATGGAATCGGTTTTAACATGGAGTATGCAGGCAAATTGTTTGCCCCCTTTCAGCGTCTTCATTCAAACCCTGATTATGACGGGACAGGGGTTGGCTTAAGTATTGTATCAAGCGTGATCAAAAGACATGGGGGAGAAATCTGGGCGGAAAGCAGGCCCGGGGAAGGCGCGATCTTCTATTTTACGCTTTAATTGCCGGTTTTTCAGCCGGGAGGTATAGTTGCCGGCTGCTTTAACCGGCTTCTATGCTTTCAATTACTGCTTAGCTATGCTGCTGACTTTCATAAAGCGCGGACACTTTTTTTAGGTTTTCCAGCAGCTGCTCTTTAAGCCACTGCGGCTCTAAAACCTGCACTGCTGTGCCCCAGCTCATCAACCAGGGGAGCATTTCCGCGGCGCCGGTTACCTTGAAGGTGACCTCCGCATCACCGCCCGGCAGCATTTTTACCTCCTGGGAGTCGTGGTAGCAGACCAGGTTGAAGCGTTCGGCGATCCCCTGAAAAACTTTTATCCGTACAGTTTCGGGCTCTGCCGAATCTTCTTCATCGATATTCCACACACCCCATGCTTTGCTGTAAACATCATGGATCGAAAAGCCCTCGGGCCACCTGAAACTGCTCCCTTCCAAAATTTCTAATTCTTTGATGTGGTCCAGTAAAAAGATGCGCCGTTTTTGCCGTTCTACGCACTGTGCGACTAAATACCAGCTGTTTAACCGGCTAATTAAGCCGTACGGTTCACATTCGCGCCTGGTGATGCTCCCGTCGTAGGAGCGCAGGTAACGCATGGTTAGCCGTTTCCGGCCGCGGATGGCCTCTAAGATTTTCTTGATCTTATCCACGTTTTTGCCCGGGTCGGCCGGCTCGTGCCCGGAGACGTGGATGTGTTCCTCGATCTCTTTAAATGCGTCCTGGTAAAGGTTGATCTTGTCTAAAAGATCGCGCAGAAGGGTTTGGATTACTGTTTCGAAATGTTCTTTTAAAATGCCTCTTTGCTGGGTATAAAGACCTAAGGTCATCAGCAGGGCCTGGTTTGCATCCACGGTGGTGCTGGGAAAGTCCCCGGTAAAAAGGTAACGGGTGCCTCCGGTAGTACGCTTGGATTCTATCAGGGGCGGCACTTTGCCCGGCTCATCTTCGCAGGGTTCATCCTCTCCCCCCGGGTCTTCTCCCGGCTCAGGGGTTTCGCCATAAGCAAGCGGGTCGAACAATTTGTTCAGCCGGTGGATGGCCCGGTAGATTGTCTTGCTGCTCGGGTAACTGCCCCGGGCTTCTGCGTAAGCCTCTTTGAGGTCTTCCATGGTAGCCCCGCCTGAGGGCGTTTTTTCCATGACCGTAAAAATGATCTTGATTAACGCCTCGGGGTAGTCCCCGGTTTGTGCGTAAGCACCCATTTTATCTTCACCCCGCTTTACCTGCAATGTTTTCAGTTCAAAAACAGCCCGGCTGCGTATTTGCTAGCAATTTATGTAATATTTCTACAGTTGAGCGAACAATCCTGCAAACATGAAACAGAATTGTTGCCGGGCAGGTAAGAATCTTTACCACACAGGTAATCCAGCCTTTATGTTCAAAGGTATATGTGGTATGCTTTAAAATAATCACACTATTTCAACTAGTGTTGGTCCTTTCGTTTAAAAACGGCTTTATAAACTTAATAAAGGCGGTGAAGTCTTTGCGGGCGGCGGTATTAAACGGACCTTTTGCCTTGCAGGTAGTGGAAAAACAGAAACCTGGTTTAAGTGCAGGGGAAGTGCTGGTCAGGGTGAATTATTGCGGTATATGCGGCTCCGACCTTCACGCTTACAAAAGCGGGCTCTTTCCCTTCGGCATGACAATCGGCCATGAGTATTCAGGTATCATCGAGGAAGTTGACCCGGCAGCAGGAGAGGTTAAAGTTGGTGAAAAGGTTACCGGTATACCTTCCCTTGCCTGCGGCAGCTGTTTTTCCTGCCGGGCGGGAAAAGATAATATTTGCGAGAATATGACCGTGGTCGGGGTCAGCCGGGAAGGAGCCATGGCTGAGGCTGTGGTTGTGCCGGCGGAAAGCATTGCCTTAATGCCTGCCGCTATGCCACTCGAGCTTGGCACACTGGTGGAACCGTGCAGCGTAGCTCTACATGCGGCAAAAATGGTAGAACTATTGCCCGAACAAAAGGTAGTTATCCTGGGTGCTGGTGCGATCGGGCTCTGCCTTTTGCTGGAGCTTAAGCGGCGAGGCCTGGAAAGGGTAATTGTTGCAGACATCAACAGCGGGCGGTCCAGGAAAGCCCTGGAACTCGGGGCCTGGAACGTGATTGACCTGGAGCAAGAAAAGCTGGAGCGGCGGATTGATGAGTTAACCGGTGGTGCCGGTGCGGACGTAGTTTTTGAGTGTGTCGGCATCCCTGATACGATCAAGGACTCTGTCAACCTGGTGCGCCAGGGCGGGACGGTAATGGTCCTGGGGATTTGTGAGATCTTGGTGGAGCTCTTTTTCCTGGGGCTTGTGACCCGGGAAATCCAGCTTAAAACCGCCTATGGTTGTACGAAAGAAGAGTTCAGGGAGGCCCTGGAGGTTATCGCCGCCAATCCTGAACCGTACAAAGCCCTTGTGGGGAAGACGATCCCTTTGGAGAAGGTGTCTGAAGAGGGGTTTGTTCCCCTGCTGGAGTCAGGGAGTGCTGCGATCCGCACCCTGGTCAAAATCAATTAGGTAAGGAGGAAGGTTATGGCTAAAATAAATGGCGGTCATTTAGCAGTGAAGTATCTTAAGGAAGTGGAAAATGTTGATACCGTGTTTGGCATTTCCGGGGGGCACATTGAATCTCTTTTAGACGGGTTTACCGAGTACGGGGTCCGCACCATTGATGTGCGCCATGAGCAGGCGGCAGTAATGGCAGGCGAAGCCTGGTCGATCTATACCGGGCAAACCGGGGTTTGTTTTTTGACTGCAGGGCCCGGTTTTACCAACGGCTTAACCGGGATCGTCAATGCCCACCTTGATAACGTGCCCCTGGTGGTGCTCTGCGGAAGGCATCCTCTGCGCGACGATCTCAAAGGAGCCCTGCAGGAAACGAACCAGATCGATATGATTAAACCGGTAACCAAATGGGCGGCTACCTGTTATGATTCCAGGCGTATCCCGGAGTACCTGTCCACTGCTTTTCGCAAGGCGCAGGACGGCAGGCCCGGACCGGTATTCCTCGAACTGCCTCCGGAGGTTTTAAACGTATCGGTGGAAGTAGATGAAGCCCCTTTCCCGCCCCGGCAGCAGCGCTACATCACCAGGCCCGAACAAAAAAGCCTTGCTGAAGCGGCAAAAATTATTAACCAGGCGGAGAAACCACTTTTTTTGGGCGGCACCGGGATCAGGCTAAGTGAAAGTGCTGCCCCTTTGCATGAATTTATTGAGAAAACCGGGATACCCTTTATGCTCCTCAATTACGGCCGGGGAGAGCTTCCCGATGATCACCGCCTGTCGATCTGGGATTGTGGCAATATCGGGATGATGGCCGCAGCACAGCAGGCGGATGTGATTATCGCTGCGGGCTTGCGTTTTAACTGGCTCCTGCAATCGGGGGCAATTATTCCTCCCTCTGCTAAAGTAATCCGAATTGATATTGATCCTTACGAGCTCGACCGCAACCGGGTTGCGGACGTGGGCCTTGCGGGCGATGTAGCTGCAGCCTTAGAGGGACTTGCCGGCCTGGTGGAAGAAAATGAACACGATAACTGGCTGCAGTCGATCAAGGAAGAAAGCCGCGCTATGCTTGACTATGAATTGCAGATGCGGGAAAAGGCCGGCGAACCGATCCATCCGATTCGTCTTGCGGCCAAGATTGCTGAGTTTGCAGGCAAAGACGCGCTTTATATTGCTGACGGTGGTGATACCGTTTATTTCGGTTTGACCGGACTGATCTCCCGTGAGAAAGCCGGGGTTATTGGCTCTGCAGCGGGGCTTTTTGGCTGTCTTGGCACCGGGGTGCCCTTTGCCATGGCGGCCAAGCTGGCTTACCCGGATAAAAAGGTGGTTCTTCTAAACGGCGACGGTTCTTTTGGTTTCAACGCAATGGAACTCGATACCATGGTCCGCCACAACATTCCGGTGCTCTGCGTAATTAACAATGATTGCGCCTGGGGGATGATTAAGCACGGCCAGGAAATGTCTCTTGGTTCAGATCGCCTGCAATGTTCGGAGCTTGGTTTGCGCCATTATGATAAGATAGCAGAAGGGCTCGGCGGCTACGGGGAATATGTGAGCAGGGATGAAGAAATTGTCCCCGCACTCGAGCGGGCCTTCGCTTCGGGCAAGCCGGCAGTGGTGAACGTGGTAGTGGATACCACGGTTACCAGCCCGGTAACCCCGCTTTTTGCCCAGTCACTGAAGATGGAGTAGTTTTTAGTTTGCGAGAAAGTTTACAGAAAGCCCATAACTAAAGTCGTGGGGGTATATTAAAGATATAAAACAGGGTAAGTTTAAGGCACAGGTTTTCCCCCTGTGCTTTTTTATTGGCTTTTAAGATATTTAAGGCAAGATTGAATGAATGATCGCGAAATAGTAGTCAGAACTGTTTGTTTTGTTTATAATATTGTTAAGGGGGTGGCCCGGGTGGATCAATCAAATGAGCCCCGTTCCAGACGCAGGGTAAAGGTAAAAGGTGATGTGCCTTTTTACCAGGATAGAAGCGGTTTTAGGGAAGAAGGGGAAAAGAAAAGACGCTGGTGGATTCCCCTGGTTTTTCTTTTGATTATCGGTGCAGCTGCAGGGACGCTCTGGTTTTTCGATAACCGCAGTGAATCCGGTTTGTTCCATGAGCTAATTGAAACCCTCATTGCAGGGGAAGAGGAAATTCAAATAACTATCCCGGCTGCGCTTTTTACCGGTGAGGATTTAGACGAAATATTTGCTGCAGCGATTGAAGAGCACGGGGTAGATGAGATTGTCCCGGTTGAAGACGATAAGCTGGTTTATAAGATGTCACCGGAGGCCAAAGCGAGTCTCCTTAAAGAGGCACAAGACCAGTTAGAAAAGAAACTCACTGCTCTTAAAGATGAGAGGCAGTATGACTATCTTGTCGAAATTAGCTATGCCAGTTCTTTCGATGATTTTTTCCTGTCCACCAACCTCGATCAGCCGGATAAGGCTTTGCCGGTAGCCTCGGAACTCTATATGGCAGCTGTTTATTACCAGTACTTATACGATGCCGAAGAACTTGTTAAAGAGGTGGTCATCGTAATTGAAAGCAAGGAAACAGGCGAGCAGGAAAGACTTGCTTATCCCGGTGATTTAAACCGGGCGGTATCTATTATGGAAAGGCCTGAAGTAGCCGATGAAGAGCCGTTAACCCCGGGAGCAGGCGATAAGGTAGTTGTCGATACCGGCCCCGACAACTTGAACCTAAGAGATGGCCCGGAAATAACCTACCTGATCATTGATGTTTTAAGCTCAGGCACAGAGCTCGAAGTAATTGACGAAGAGGGCGAATGGCTGAATGTAATTACCCCGGATGAGCAGGAAGGCTGGGTGCATGGCGACTACGTAATAATTACCGATGTAGAAGAGTAGCATTGTAGCAAGCATAGTGAACTTTAAACGGATTTGTTCGATTTGGGTATCGGCATTAGGAAGGAGCAAGTTTATGCCTCATTCATTTTCAAGATTAAATATATCACGGATACAGGAAAAAGTGGCAGATATTAGAAGCAACCTTGAGGTGCTTAAAAATTACGCTGTTCAAGATGAAGATGCTTTTTTAAATAACAACGAAGCCATAAGATCTGCGAGGTATGCTTTTATCGTAATGATTGAAGCATCATGTAATATCGCTAATCATTTATGTGCTAAACTGCTAAATACGGCGCCGGAGAGTTATGCTGAAACCTTTTTGGTTCTGGGTCAGAATGGGATTATTACAAACGAGCTTGCCCAGAGGCTCGGTAAAATGGCAGGATTTCGAAACTTGCTAGTTCATGGTTATGCCGATGTAGATGATAGTAAGATGTTTTTGATCATGCGAAATGATCTCGGAGATATTGAGAAATGGTTGAGCGAATTGAAGATCCTGATGGAGAAAAAAACGAACCAGGGTGATGCAAATGACTAATAAACGAAGGTACACTCTTTCAAAAGCTGAAAAAGAGGCGATGCAAGAAAAGTGCAGAGAAGCATTACAAGCAAATCCTTATGTTAATTTTGCATTTATCCACGGCTCGTTTCTTGAGGATGAAATTCCCTTTAATGACATTGATATAGCGGTACATTTGGATGAAGATAATTTATCCGGGAACTGTTTGGATTTTTGCCTGGAACTTTCTATGCATATAAGCTTCCTGGTAGGGAGGGAAGTTGATGTGCATGCTCTAAATAACAGCAGCCTCGGGTTTTGTTATGAGGCTACTAAAGGCAAACTACTTTTTGCTAAGAATGAGGATTTTTGCTCTGATTACATTGAAAAAATCAGGCTCAAGTATTTCGATCTAAAACCCCTCCTGGAAGAAAACTTAAAAGATCTCCTGCATGGATAATTGATAATTTCGGGAGGATAATTTCGGGACACGGATAATTTCGGGACACAATGAAAATTTTTATGATGCCACATCCGCTGCCTATTCAATCAATATTGCGGTCGTTTTAACGGCAATGACAATTTGCAAATTTTGGATCAGCTCGATATAAATATTATCTGCCCTTGGCTTTAGTGATTGCATTAACATATCACTTATGATATATTTATTTACAGCAAAGGGATTATTAAAAGCATTATGAGCAATAAATGGGTGGTTGAATACTACAAAACCAGTTCAGGTAAGATGCCCGTTTACGAGTTTTTAAACAACC
>SL_8KL_010_SEDDRAFT_10001869_pt1 | contig 18164 bp, 14 predicted proteins | sample SodLakKL_010_SED_4_FD_11160 | JGI IMG/M metagenome (IMG submission 11160)
CACCCGCAGGTCTCCGATGCCGCCGCGCCCCGCCCCGCCGCGGGCGGCAGCGGCAGCGCGGCTGCGCCCGCTGCGCCAGCGGCGCCGCCGGCGACCGGGTCGCCGCAGGGCTCCGCGCGCTCCGACGTGGCACGCGAGGACGTGCCACCGCCCGCCAGCGTCACCGATCACGACAGCCAGACCACCCCCGAGGCAGTGCCCGCCGATGCGCCCGCCTCGACGCCCCCTCCTGCTTCAGCGCCCGCGCCTGCCCAGGCTGACCCCGAGCAGGCCGCCGCCGAGCGCGAGGCCGCCGAAGCCGAGGGCGAGGAGCCCTCGGCCATCACCCATGACGAGGCCGTGGCCACCGTGCAGCGCGAGCTCGGCGCGTCGGTCGTCGACGTCGACGCCTCCCGCGGTGACGGGTAGCGCCCACCCCGGCCAGCGCGACCGCGCACCGCAGTACGCTGGTATCCCCCGGTCCCCGACCGCCGAGGCCCACCATGAACCAGATGATGCGCCAAGCCCAGGCGCTGCAGCGCAAGATGGCAAAGGCCCAGGAGGAGCTCGCGGCCGAGGAGGTCACCGGCACCGCGGGCGGTGGCACCGTCACCGCCACCGCGACCGGCAACGGTGAGATCAAGCGCGTCGAGCTCTCGCCCGAGGTGGTGGACCCCGAGGACATCGAGATGCTCCAGGACCTCGTCACCGCCGCGGTGAGCGAGGCGCTGCGCGCTGCCAAGGACCTCGAGGAGGAGCGGATGGGCGACCTCGCCGGCGGCCTCGGCCTGCCGCCGGGGATGCTCTAGCCCGCACCCGTCAGGACACCCCACCCGATGGACTACGAAGGTCCCATCCAGGACCTCATCACCGAGCTTGGCCGGCTGCCGGGCATCGGCCCCAAGAGCGCCCAGCGCCTGGCGTTCCACCTGCTGACGGTGGACACCGCTGACGCGCGCCGGCTCGCCGACGCGATCACCAACGTCAAGGAGCGCGTGCGGTTCTGCGAGGTGTGCTTCAACGTCTCCGAGGGGCCGCGCTGCCGCGTGTGCCGCGACGAGCGTCGCACCAGCCAGGTGCTGTGCGTGGTCGAGGAGCCCCGCGACGTGGTGGCCATCGAGCGCACCGGCGAGTTCCGCGGCCGCTACCACGTCCTCGGTGGGGCGATCAGCCCGTTGGACGGGGTGGGCCCCGACCAGCTGCGGGTCAAGGAGCTGCTGACGCGGCTGTCCGACGGCACCATCACCGAGGTCGTCATCGCCACCAACACCTCCATCGAGGGCGAGGCCACCGCCAGCTACCTGTCGCGCCAGCTCCAGCCGCTCGGCGTGCAGCTCACGCGGCTGGCCGCGGGCCTGCCGGTCGGCGGCGACCTCGAGTACGCCGACGAGGTCACCCTCGGCCGCGCCTTCGCCGGTCGGACACAGCTGTAGCGCTCCCGGTCCGCGCCCGGCCCGCTACCATGCTGCGCGGTTCGATCTCGTCTCGGGGAGCAGCCGGTGATCGTCGTTCAGAAGTATGGCGGCTCGTCCGTCGCCGACACCGACCGGGTCAAGTCCGTGGCTGCGCGCGCCGCGAAGGCGCGCCGCGAGGGCAACGACGTGGTCGTGGTGGTCTCGGCGATGGGCAAGTCCACCGACCAGCTGATCAACCAGGCTCACGACATCGCCCCCGAGCCCCCTGGGCGCGAGCTCGACATGCTGCTCACCGCCGGCGAGCGCATCTCGATGGCGCTGCTGGCGATGGCCATCCACGAGGAGGGCCACACCGCGCGCAGCTTCACTGGCAGCCAGGCCGGCATCATCACCGACGCCGTCCACGGCAAGGCCCGGATCATCGACATCACCCCAGGTCGCATCCAGGAGGCGCTCGGTGGTGGGCACATCGTGATCGTGGCGGGCTTCCAGGGCGTGTCGCGCGACTCGAAGGACGTGACCACCCTCGGGCGGGGCGGCTCGGACACGACCGCGGTCGCGCTGGCGGCGGCGCTGGACGCCGACGTGTGCGAGATCTACACCGACGTCGATGGCGTCTACACCGCGGACCCGCGCATCTGCCCCACCGCGCGCAAGCAGGACACGGTCAGCCACGAGGAGATGCTCGAGCTGGCCGCCTCCGGCGCCAAGGTCCTGCAGGTCCGCAGCGTCGAGTACGCCCGCAACCACCGGGTGCCGGTCCACGTGCGCAGCTCGTTCTCGTGGGCTGATGGCACCCTCGTCGTGCCCGAGGAGGACCACATGGAGCAGGCGATCGTCTCCGGCGTCGCCCACGACACCGGCGAGGCCAAGGTCGTGGTGCGCGGCGTCGCCGACCAGCCCGGCGTGGCGTCGCGGATCTTCACCGATCTCGCCGACGAGGCCATCAACGTCGACATGATCGTGCAGAACGTCTCGGCCGATGGCACCACCGACATCTCCTTCACCGTGCCCAAGGCCGACGGCAACGCGGCGATGCGCCGCATCCAGGCGCTGGCCACCGAGCTGGGCTTCGGGGAGGTGGTCATGGACGACGACATCGGCAAGGTCAGCCTCGTCGGCGCCGGCATGAAGACCCACCCCGGGGTGGCCTCGGGCATGTTCGAGGCGCTGGCCGAGGCCGGCGTCAACATCGAGATGATCTCGACCTCCACCATCCGGATCTCGGTGGTGGTGCGCGAGGCTGACGTGCCCGCCGCCGTCCAGGCGGTGCACGAGCGCTTCGGCCTGGGCGCCTCCGACACCACCGACGCACGCGAGGTGACCTCATGAGCCACCACGGAGACGGCCGCACACTGGCGATCGTCGGCGCGACCGGCGCGGTCGGGCGGGTGATGCGCGAGCTCGTGACCGAGCGCGACCTGCCCGTCGACGAGGTCCGGCTGGTGGCCTCGTCCCGCTCGGCAGGCACGACGCTGGAGGTGGGCGGCGCACCGGTCATGGTCCGCGACGTCGCCGAGGAGGACGTGTTCGACGGCGTCGACGTCGCGCTGTTCTCGGCCGGTGGCGGGGTGTCCAAGGAGCACGCGCCCCGTGCGGTCGCCGCCGGCGCCAAGGTCGTGGACAACTCCTCGGCGTTCCGGCTCGCCGACGACGTGCCGCTGGTGGTCACCGAGGTCAACCCCGACGCGCTCGAGTCGCTGCGCACCAGCGGGGGCATCGTCGCCAACCCCAACTGCACGACGATGACCGCGATGCTGCCGCTGAAGGCGCTGCACGACCGGTTCGGCCTCGTGGGCTACACCGCCACCAGCTATCAGGCCGCCGGCGGCGCCGGGCAGCCAGGCATCGACGAGCTGGTCGCCCAGACCGAGGCCCTCGTCGGCGACCCCGAGGGGCTGCGCGACGACGGCGGTGCCCTGCGCGCCAAGGCTCCCCAGCCCGACGTGCACACCGACGTGCTCGCCTTCAACGCCGTGCCGCTGCTCGGCCCCGCCGACGCCGAGGGCTACACCGAGGAGGAGCGCAAGCTCGTCAACGAGTCCCGCAAGATCCTCGGCCTGCCCCAGCTCGCGGTCGCGCCGACGTGCGTGCGCGTGCCGGTGGTGGTCGGCCACGCGATCGCGGTCCGCGCGGTGCTCGTCGACGAGGTGCCCTCGCTGGCCGAGACCATCAGCGCCATCGAGGGCTTCCCCGGCGTGGTGGTGGAGGAGGCGCCGACCCCGCTGGCCTACGCCGGCAGGGACGAGGTCGCCGTCGGGCGCATCCGCATGGACCTCGTCGACGACCACGCCGTCAACTTCTGGGTCGTGGGCGACAACCTGCGCAAGGGCGCGGCGCTCAACACCGTGCAGATCGCCGAGGAGCTCATCCGCCGCGGCATCGCCTAGCGAGCCGCAGGCGCCCTGCCGCCCGCGGAGCCGTCAGAAGAAGTCGGCCAGCGTCGGCTGCGGTCCGGCGCAGGCAGCGGTCAGCGCAGCCAGTGCCGCCGCATCGCCCGAGGCGCGGCCGGCCAGCACCAGCTCCTCGGCGCTGCGGTGCCCGGTCAGCAGCGGCCCGACCGCTGTCGCGTCGAGGTGGACCTCGGCCTCGCCCGCGTCGATGGCCAGCGGCGCCAGCTCGCCACGGCCGTCGGCCACGCGCAGCTCCCACGGTCCGCGTGCCGCTGGCAGCTGCGGATCGTCGACGGCGAGGCGCACCGTGGCGCGGACCGCGGGCGGGAACCCGCGCGCGCCGACCGCTGCCGGCAGGTCCAGCCCGCGTGCCATCCAGTGGAAGTGCGCGGTCAGCTCGAGGTCCTGCTCGGGCAGCACCAGCGACCACGGATGGGGGATCGGGCCGCGCAGCACCGCATCGGCGGCGGTGGTGCCGTGGCCGCCCACGAACGCCACCAGCGCACGCAGCCCCTCGGGCGAGGTCGCGGCCCAGTCGCGCACGCGCAGCCGATAGCGCCAGTCGTCGGGGATCGTCTCGTGATCCACGAGCACGTAGGCGTCGAGCTCGCCGCCAGCGCCGCCCTGCACGGGGTGACCCCAGGCGAACCGGGCGTCCTCCAGGCGCGCCCAGGTGGCGTCGTCCCGGTCCTCGAGGCAGGGCTGGCCGGCCGCGTACCGCGCGTGGCAGGCGCGCACCGCCGCGCGATCCTCGGCCGCCTCGAGGTCGAGCCGACGCAGTGCGGGCCCCGCCACGCGAGCCGAGCGGCACACCAGCCGCCACCAGGCCATCGTCCCCGCCTGCTCCCAGCCAAGCGACCGATACAGGCCGTCCAGCGCCGGGAACAGCAGCGACAGCCCGAGGCCCTCGCGCACGCCCTCGTCGAGGATGTGGCGCGTCAGGGCAGTGCCCGCCCCGCGTCCACGGTCCTCGGGGGCCACGGCGACGCTGGCCACGTGCTGGCAGGGCACGCGCCGACCGCCGATCCAGTGGTCGGCTGGCCACACCGCTCCGTGCGCGGTCACGCGGCCGGCCTCCTCGAGGCCCACCAGCGCGCCCTGCTCGACGCGCTCGCGCAGCCGCTGGGCCACCGTCTCCTCGCCGCGGGGCGTGCCGAAGGCCGCCACGGCGCGCTCGACCGCATCGGGCAGGTCGGCGTGGGTGAGACGTCGATAGGTCGCGGTCATGGCGGCTCCTGCGCTTCAGCGGTCCAGCGCGCAGGCGCACGGCGTCGCCGCGCAGCGCGGGCAGCCACCGGCGTAGCGGGCGGCGGCCGAGGCGAGGTCGACGTCGGCCTGCTCGGCCAGGGAGGCGAGCCAGGCGAGCACGTCGGCGATCTCGCGCTCGCGGTCCTCCTGGTCGCCGCGGAACAGCGCCCGGCTGAGCTCGCCGCACTCCTCGACGAACCAGGCGAAGGTCCGCGCCAGCCCGCGGCTGGCATCGCGCTCGCCGTAGAGGTCGGCCATCTGGCGTTGGAAGTCGGTGAGGTGCATGAGCAGGGAGTCTGACGTGCAACGGCCCCGCCGGCATCGGCGGGGCCGCGTCTGGTGGTCGGGATGCCCGGATTTGAACCGGGGACCTCCACGTCCCGAACGTGGCGCGCTAACCAAGCTGCGCTACATCCCGAGGCGCACAACGGCAGCGCTGTGCTCGAGCGAGTGTAGGCGCGCGCCGCGGCCCCCTCAATCGCCGCGCGTCCTGCCGTCGCATGGTGGCACCACCTCGAGCAGCGTCGCCTCCGGCCGGCAGGCGAAGCGCATGGGACCGGACGCGGACACGCCGAGCCCAGCCGAGACGTGCAGCCACGGACCCTGCGCGCCGTGCCGCGACAGCCCGCGGGCCTGGCGACGCGGCAGATCGCAGTTGGTCGTCAGGGCCCCGACGCCCGGCACGCGCACCTGACCGCCATGGGTGTGACCGCACAGGGCCAGCGCGACGCCATCAGCCGCCAGCGCATCGAGGGCGCGGCGGTAGGGCGCGTGCACCAGCCCGAGGTGCAGCACCGCGGCGTTCGGGTCGCTGCCGTCGGCGAGCGTGCCGCCCGGGTGCGCTGGCAGGCGCTCGGGACGGTCGCGGTCGATGTGCGGATCGCCAAGCGCGGTCACCGTCACCGGGCCGGCGACGGTCTCCACGCTGGTGCGCGTGTTCTCCAGCACCAGCCAGCCTCGATCGGTGAGCCCACGCACGAGGCGGGCGACCTCCAGCGGCTCGCCGAGCACCCGCTCGCGCTCGGGCAGCAAGTAGCGCAGCGGGTTCGCCGGCGTCGGCCCGTAGCGGTCGTTGGATCCCAGCACCGCCAGCCGCGGTGCGTCCCCACCGTGTGCGAGCGCGGCCAGCGCCGGCTCGATGCCCTCCGGCCCACCGAGCAGGTCGCCGGTGACCACCACGAGGTCGGGTGCCTGGTCGAGCGCGGCCCGCACGAAGGCGACGAGGTGATCGTCAGCATCCCCGAGGTGCAGGTCCGACACGTGCAGCACCCGCAGCGGCGCGCGCGCCGAGCGTGCGAGCGCGGGGACGGTGACGTGGCGAAGAGTCGGCCAGCGCGGCTCCACACGCAGCGCCCAACCTGCTGCGACCGCGCCGGCGAGGGCCGTGACGGTCGCCGCGCCGGTCAGCGCCGGGCCCGTGCGCCGGCTCACTCCTCCTCGTCGCCCGCGTCGTCCCCCTCTTCCCCCTCTTCCTCTGCTTCCTCGTCCTCGTCGCCCTCGCCGCCCTCGCCGCCGTTGCCGTTGGCGTTGGCGCCGTTCGTGCCGTCGTCGTTGCCGTTGTCTCCGTTGTCTCCGTTGTCGTTGGCGTTGTTGCCGTTGTCGTTGGCGTTGTTGCCGTTGTCGTTGGCGTCAGCGTCGTCGCCGGCGTCGTCCTCGGGAGGCTCGCCGTTGCCGTCGTCGGCGTCGGCGTCCTCGTCGGGCTCGCCGGCGTCGGCGTCGTCGTCCTCGGAGGGCTCGTCGGCTTCGTCGTCGCCGAACACCTCATCGAACAGGTCCTCGAGCTCGCCCGGCGGGTCGTCGCCGAAGAAGTCGCGCAGCGTGTCAGGGGCGAACTGCTCGGCGGGCTCGCCGATGTCCAGCACCACCTGATCGCCGTCGTCCATCAGGGTGCCGGCCCCCGGGCTCTGCCCGGTCACCTCGCCGATCTGGCCCTCGAAGGCGGCCGGGACCCCACGCGTTTGCACCGACACCTCGACGCCGACGTCGTCGACGAACTCCTGGAGCACATCCAGCGCCGCGTTCTCGCTCAGGCCTGTCAGGTCGGGCAGGCCGGGCTCCGCGCCGGTGCCGTCGGAGACGGTGAGGTCGACCACCGAGCCCTCGTAGGCCTCGGTCCCGCCCTCGGGGCTCTGATCGATGACCTCGCCGGCGGGGCGCCAGTCCTCGACGGTCTCGGTGTCCGACTCGAACGCGGCCTCGTCGAGGATCTCGACGGCATCGTCCTCGTCCTCGCCGACCACCGAGGGGACCTCGGTCTCGGGCAGCTCCGGTGGCTCCGGGAAGTCCTGCGCCTCGAGGTCGAGCAGGTCGACCGCCTGGCCCATGAACGACGCCCACGCGGTGGTGGGCACGCACCCGCCGGTCACCCCGCCAGGGCAGTCGGGGTGGGACAGCGACACGATCTCGCCCTGGTCGTCGCGACGCACCTCACCCATCCACATCGCTGCCGACAGCTGGGGGACGTAGCCCACGAACCAGGCGTCGCCGAACTGGTCGGTGGTGCCGGTCTTGCCGGCGGCGGGACGGCCGATCTGGGCGGTGGGCGCGGCGGTGCCCTCGTCGACGGGGCCGCGCAGCAGCTCGGTGACCTGGTTGGCCACGTCGGCGTCGAGCCGGTCGCTGCACTCGCCCTCGGTGTTGTCGACGAGGACGTCGCCGTTGCGGTCGCGGACCTCGGCGACCACGTGGGGATCGCAGCGCCGACCCTCGTTGGCGAAGGTGGCAAAGGCCGCGGCCATCTCCATGACGCCCTGCGAGTCCGAGCCGAGCACCGCCGCACAGCCTGGGCCGCGCCGCAGCCCCAGGCGGTCGCTGACGTCGCGCAGCGGCTCGATGCCCAGGTGCTGGTCGAGCAGCTCGACGAAGTAGGTGTTGCTCGAGATCGTGGTGGCCTCGAACATGTCGAGCTCGCCGCCGGCCGCGCCGGCGAAGTTGCCGACGGTCCACTCGTCCGANCCGGCCTGGACGCACTGGTCCTCGGCGGTGTACTGCGTAGCGGTGTCGAGCTCGAGGGTCGGCGGGAGGCCCTGCTCCAGGGCGGCGGCCAGCCCGAGCGCCTTGAAGGTCGACCCGGTCTGGCGCCCCTCGTTGCCGAGGTGCTCGGCGGCCACCGGGCTGCCGAAGTCGTCGCGGAAGTCCTCGTAGTCGTGCGGCCCGTGGGCGGCGGCGTAGACCTCGCCGGTGCGCGAGTCCACCGCCGACAGCGCGCCGTGGGGCGTGTCGTCCTCGACCAGATGCTCGGCGATGGTCTCCTCGGCGAGCTCCTGGACCTCCTGGTCGATGGTCAGGCGCACCTCGAGCCCACCGGTGGCAAGCGTGTTGAAGCGCTCCTCGGGGGTGTTGCCCAGCGCGCCCTCGCCCTCGAGGACCTCGATGGCGAGGTCGACGATCATGTCGCCGCTGCCCGCGCCCGCAGGGGTCTCCTGCACCTCGAGGTCGAGATCACGGTCGGCGAGCTCGCGGGCCTCCTCCTCGTCGAGGTAGTCCTCCTCGGCCATCTGCGCCAGCACCACCGACCGTCGCTGCAGGGCCGCGTCCTCGTTGGTGATCGGGTTGTTGTGCTCGGGGGCGCGGAGCATCCCCGCGAGCAGCGCGGCGTGCTCGGCCTCCAGCTCGCTGACGTCGGTAGCCCAGTAGAACTCGGCGGCGGTGCCCACCCCGTAGACCCCGTTGCCGAAGTACGCGGTGTTGAGGTACTGCTCGAGGATGTCGTCCTTGGCCATGCGCTCCTCGAGCTGCACGGCGTAGGCGGCCTCCTGGATCTTGCGGCGCAGCGTCTGCTCGGCGACCTCGTCGCCCTCGGTGATGACCGTGTTCTTGACCAGCTGCTGGGTGATGGTGGAGGCGCCGGCGGTGATGCCGCCCGCCTGCACGTTGTCCCAGCCGGCCCGAGCGATCGCGCTCCAGTTGACCCCCTCGTGCTCGTGGAACTCGCGGTCCTCGGTGGCAACGACCGCCTCGCCGACCACATCGGGCACGTCGTCGAGCTCCACGAGGATGCGGTTCTCGTCGCGCACCAGCGCGATCTGCTCGCCGTGGCGGTCGGTGATCTTGCTGCGCACCGCCAGCTCGCGCAGGTCGTCGGGCAGCGGCTCGAAGCCCATCAGGTGCTCCGAGACCGCGCGAACCCCCCAGTTGGCGAGCGCGGCGGTCGGAGCGAACGTGGCTGCCAGCAGCAGCGCGGCCGCCACGGCCAGCAGCGGGATGCCCAGCAGGATGAGGACGCGGCGTCCTCGGCGACGTCGCGGTCTGGTGCGGGCAGCAGATGCGGACACAGTGTCTCGGCTCGTCATGCTGACGAAGGCTCGGTGCGCCTAGGGTAGCCAGCGTCAGTCGGCCAGTCGGATGGCGCGCCTCCGACGATAGGGCAAGGGCGAGGGGGCGGGCTCGCCGCCGCGACCCCGGCTCGTGGCTGCTGCACCGGTGGCGCCACGCTCACACCTCTGCCGCGGCGTCCGCATCGGCGGTGCCGTGCACGTGCGTGCCCACCTCGCGCAGCGCCTCGACGTCGTGCACCTCCGGGCGCAGCCGCGGCACCTCCACGACCCGGCGGGGTGTGGTCCCCTGCAGCGCGGCCGCCACCGCGCGCCGCTCGCGCACGGTCAGCTCGGCGCGGTCGGCGTGCAGCCGCAGCAGCGCCGCCACGGCCCGATCGTCGTCGTCGCCATCAGCCAGGGAGGCGGCGGCCTCCCGTGCCTGCTGGGTGGTCAGCGCCGCCAACGACGGCGGTGGCGGTGGCGTGAGCCGGTTGACCACCAGCCCGGCGGTGGGCATGCCGTCCTGCTCCAGGCGGTGCAGGAAGTAGCGGGCCTCGCGCAGCGCCGGCGGCTCGGGGCTGGCAACCACCACGAACGCCGAGCCGGGGCTGGCCAGCAGGCGGTACACCTCGCTGGCGCGCGCCTTGAACCCCTCGTACATGCCCTCGAAGGACTGGAAGAACTCGCCGAGGTCCTCCAGGACACCGGCGCCGGTGATGCGGCTGGCGGCGCGCATGAAGATCCCCGAGCCCCAGCCGACGGCACGGCCCACCTGCTTGCTGGCGCGCATGCCGGTCCCGAGGAACAGCCGCAGGAAGCGGCCCTCGAGGAAGTCGGTGAGCCGCTTGGGCGCGTCCAGGAAGTCCAGCGCGCTGCGCGTGGGCGGCGTGTCGATGACGATGCAGTCGTAGTCGCCGCGCTCGTGCAGCTCGTAGAGCTTCTCCATGGCCATGTACTCCTGGGTGCCGGCCAGGGAGCTGGTGAGCTGCTGATAGAAGCGGTTGGACTTGATGCGCTCGGCGCGCTCGGGTTCGGGGGCGTGGCGGTCGACCAGCGCGTCGAAGGTCCGCTTCATGTCGAGCATCATCGCGTCGAGGCCCTCGACGCCGGGCACGGGGCTGGCCTCCTCGGTCATCGCCGTCAACCCCAGCGACTGCGCCAGGCGCCGGGCCGGATCGATGGTCAGCACGACGGTCTTGCGCCCTCGCGCCGCCGCGCCCAGGGCGAGGGTGGCGGCCAGCGTCGTCTTGCCCACCCCACCGGCGCCGGTGCACACGATGATGGAGGCCTGTGCCACGACCTCCGACAGGTCACCGTCGCGCCAGCGGGCGAGGGGATCGCCTCCGATCGCGCTCATCGCACCAGCTCCTCGATCGTGCCCGCCAGCGCGCTGATCTCGGCTGGACCGAACGACTCGGCGTAGTGCTCGGGGAGCTCCAGCAGGGGCGCGTCGAGATCGGCGCGCAGCCGCTCGCGCAGCTCGACCTGAAGCGCCACGCGCGCGGCCTCGGCCTCGGCCTGCGCCAGCAGCGCCTCGGCGCCCTGCGCCTCCAGCGGGGCGCCCGCGTCGGTGGCGCGACGAGCGATCGCCTGCGGGGTCAGCCCGTCCTGCAGCCGCGCCTGCGCTGCGGCGTCCAACCGCGTGGGCAGCACGCGGTTGACCACCACGGGGCCAAGCGCCACGCCGAGCTCGCGCAGCGCCGCCGCTCCCTCCAGCGTCTCGGTGACCGGCAGGTCCTCCAGCACGGTCACTGGCACCGCCAGGGTGCGGGCCTGGTCGGTGATCATGTCCACCACGCTGCGGGCCTGCTGGCGGATCGGCCCCATGTTGACCAGCTCGACGGTGGCCTCGGGGGCGCTCAGGAAGCCCACGATGCGACCCGTCGGTGGCGCGTCGAGCACGATCAGGTCGTAGGTGAAGCGGCCGTCGGCGTCGCGTCGGCGCTCCATCTCCTTGACCTTGCCGATCAGCAGGACGTCCTTGATGCCGGGCGCGGCGGTGGTGGCGAACTCCACCGCGGTCGAGCCCACAACGAACCGCGACAGGCGCTTGGCGCCATAGAACAGCTCCAGGTACTCCTGCAGGCTGTCCTCGGCGTCGATCGACACGCCGAACAGGCCGGGGCGCACCTCCCGCTCCTCGAAGTCCCACGCCGGGGTGTCGAACAGCGACGGGAACGTCTGGCGGCCCTCGACCTCGACCAGCGCGGTGCGGCGACCGGTGCGTGCACCGGCCAGCGCCAGCGCCGCCGCGGTCGTCGACTTGCCGACCCCGCCCTTGCCGGTGACCACCAGCAGGCGGTGATCGAGCATCGTCGGGAGGGTCACGGTCAGGGTCCTCGTGGTTCGGTGGCGTGGCAGGGACGCGGCCCCGCTCTGGACGGGTGGCGTGGCAGGGACACGACCCCGCTTAGACTGTCCGCCATGTTGCCCACTGCCCGGCGCATCGACCCTCGTCCCGTCCGGCGCCTGGTCCTGGTGCTGCTGGTGGCCGCGCTGACGCTGCCCGCGGTCGCCGCCGGGGCGCTGGCCGGGCAGGAGACCCCCGAGCAGCAGGACGCGACACCCCATGTCGAGGTGGTCGCTCTCGAGGGGATCCTGGACCGCACGCTGGCCGCACACCTGCGCGGGGCGCTCGACGAGGCCGACCGGGGCGAGATCGACGTGCTCGTGCTGCAGCTGGACTCGCGCGGGGCGCTGGACGTCGACGTGGACGCGCTGGCGCGTGACGTGGCCGCCAGCCCCGTGCCGGTGGTCGCCTTCGTCGGCGGCCCGGGGGCGCAGCTGGCGGGCGGCGGCCTGGCGCTGCTCGAGGCCGCCCACGTGCGTGCGGCGGCACCGGCGACGCTGCTCGGCCCCGTGGCCCCTGCCGACGTGGGTGCGGCCACCGCTGGCCGCAGCGACCCCGAGGCCGACGCCGCCCGCCTGCACCGCGCCGCCGCCTGGCACGGGCGCGACGCGCTGCTCGCCGAGCGCCTGGGCGCCGACCCCGACGCGGCGCCGCCGGCCCGCGGCCTGGCCCCCGCCCCAGCAGGGGAGCCTGCGCTGCCCGAGGACGCCGACCTGCCGCAGGGGCTCGCGCCAGCGGACGTGGACGTCGTGGCCGCCCCCGACCTGGTCGACGCCGGCGTGCTCGACGTCACCGCGCCCGAGGTGCCCGACCTGCTCGATCAGCTCGACGGCCTCGAGGCGACGCTGCTGGATCCCGCCGCGCTGGCGGCACCGGACGCCGCGCCCTCGGACGCCGACGTCGAGGCGCCCGAGGCGACCAGCGCCTCGGTGACCCTCGAGCTGCCCGCCGGCGAGACGCAGGTGCGCTTCGCCAACCTCGGCCTGCTCGGCCAGGTCGGCCAGGCCCTCACCGACGCCAACCTCACCTACCTGCTGCTGCTCGGCGGCCTGCTGGCGCTGGCCTTCGAGTGGTTCCAGCCCGGCTTCGGCGTGGCCGGCGTGTCGGGGGTCGGGCTGCTGGCCGTGGCCGCCTGGGGGCTGTGGCTGCTGCCGGTGAGCTGGCTCGGTCTGGTGCTGGTGCTGCTCGGGGTCGCGCTGCTGGCGGTGGACCTGGCGGTCGGCGGGTTCGGATGGGTCACCCTGGGAGGAACGGGGTCGCTGGCGGTCGGGAGCTGGCTGCTGTTTCCCGGCCCCGACCTGGTCAGCCCCGCCACCTGGGTGCTGGTGGTGCTGGTGGCCTTCGCCGTGGTGTTCTTCGTGGGCATCATGACCGCGGTGCTGCGCGCCCAGGGCCAGCAGGCGGGCAGCGAGGCGGGGCGGCTGATCGGCCAGACCGCGGTGGTGCGCTCCATGCTCAACCCCGAGGGGCACGTCTTCGCCGGCGGGCAGCTGTGGCGCGCCCGGGCGCCCGAGGACGCCGGACGGCTGCGCACCGGCAGCCACGTCACCGTCGTGGGCATCGACGACCGCCTGACCCTGGAGGTCCAGCCGGTCACGCAGGACGGCGAGCGGGCCGCCGACCCGATTGCCAGCGACGATGAGGGCGCTCACTCGCGGTGAGGCGCACCGTGGCCCGCCGTGCGGGGTGCCAACCCGACGATCCGCCCTTCCCAGACGGGTGACGCAGGGTAGGCTGCGGGTTCGGCGTCGACGCTAGGAGCCAGAGGATGGACGCCATCTTCGACAACGGCCTCAACCTGTTCGTGATCGCGCTGCTCGCCCTGATCGTGGCGCTGCTGGCGTCCGCGATCCGCATCATCAAGCAGTACGAGCATGGCGTGGTGTTCCGTCTCGGCCGGGTCCTGGGTGGACCCAAGGAGCCGGGGCCGCGCTTGATCATCCCGCTGGTGGACAACCTCGAGAAGGTCAACCTGCAAGAGGTGACGATGAACGTCCCCCAGCAGGACGTCATCACCCGCGACAACGTGACCGTGCGGGTCGACGCGGTGGTCTACTTCCGCGTGATCGACGCGATCCGGGCCACGGTGCAGGTGCAGAACTACCTGTTCGCCACCAGCCAGGTCTGCCAGACGACGCTGCGCAGCGTGTGCGGCACCGCCGAGCTCGACGAGCTGCTCAGCGAGCGCGAGCGGCTCAACGCGCAGGTGCAGCAGATCGTCGACGAGCTCACCGAGCCGTGGGGCGTCAAGGTCCGTCTGGTCGAGATCCGCGATGTGGTGCTGGGCAGCGACATCCAGCGCGCCATGGCCCGCCAGGCCGAGGCCGAGCGCGACCGCCGCGCCCGCATCATCAACGCCGAGGGCGAGTTCCAGGCCGCCGCCAAGCTCTCCGAGGCGGCCACGGTCATCGCCCAGCACCCGATCGCCTACCAGCTGCGCATGCTCCAGACGATGGTGGATGTGGCCGGTCACCAGAACTCCACGCTGATCTTCCCCATCCCGATCGAGCTGCTCGGCCCCTTCCGCAGCGCCTTCGAGGGCTACGCCGAGCGCATCGCCGCCGGCGAGAAGCCACCGCCGATCCCCGATGTGTCCACTCCGGGCACCATGACCGGCGAGGACAGCGGCATCGGACAGGCCGGTGGCGCCGGACGCAGCACCGGCAGCTCGGGTGGCTCGACTGGTGCGGAGAGCTCGGGTGGCTCGACTGGTTCGGGCGACGATCAGGGCGACGACCAGGCCGGCGAGCAGGGCGACGACCGCTCCTGACCCGCGGCTGGTCACGGGCCGCTCCGGCGTCGGAGCGGCCCTGCCAGGAGGTGGACTGCCGTGGTGTTGGAGACCCCCGAGGAGCGGCTGGCGCATCTGGGCCTCGCTCTGCCCGATCCGCCCGCCCCAGCCGCGGCCTACGTGCCCCAGCAGCGCACCGGCGAGGTCGTGCACACCGCCGGGCAGGTGGCCGTGGTCGAGGGCGAGCTCGTGGCACGCGGGCGCCTCGGCGCCGAGATCGACCTCGAGACCGGTCAGGCGTGCGCGCGCCAGTGCGCCCTCAACGTGCTCGCCCACCTGCGCTCCGCGGCGGGGCAGCTGCGCCACGTGCGCCAGCTGGTCAAGGTCACCGTCTTCGTGGCCAGCGAGCCGTCCTTCACCGACCAGCATCTGGTCGCCAACGGCGCCAGCGAGCTGTTCGGTGAGGTGCTGGGCGCAGCCGGCGTGCACGCGCGCAGCGCCGTCGGCGTGGCGGCGCTGCCGCTGGGCTCACCGGTCGAGGTCGAGGCCATCGCCGAGATCGCCTGACCGCCCGCCCGCGGCGCTCGCGGTGGCCGCCACCGGTGCGGCGGCAAGCGCCTGCACGGGCAGCAGCACATGGCTTGGGTGCTCGGGGTCGTGGTGGATGGCCACCGTGATCGCCTGCGCCCGAGCGGCCTGCCCATGCGGCTCGCCCGTGCCGGGGTTGCGCGCGTAGCGGGGGAAGGCCGCGCCGGCCACCTGCAGGCGCACCCGATGGCCGGCGGCGACGCGGTGGGCGGTGGGCCACAGGTCGACGGCGGCGGTTCGGACCGCGGTGTGAGCGTCGGTGACGCGGCGGATGCCCTCGGAGACGTGCACCGAGCGTCCGGTCGGATCCACGTCGCACAGGCGCGCCACGACGTCGACGCTGGGCCGGTCGGCACGCACGTGGACGACCGCTCGGACGGGCCCTGCCAGCTCCAGCGGGGCCTGCAGCGGTGGTGAGGTGAACGTGATCACGTCGTCGCGCTGCTCCACCGCCGCCTGATCCGAGCGGGTGCGCGGGTCGTCCAGCGACGGGCCTCCGCGTGTCGGCGTCGGGTCGGCCGGGTCAACATGCAGCAGGGTCGGCGGCCCCACCAGCGGCGTGGGTGGGGCGAGGCCGCCGCGCCGACCGGTGGTGCCCGGCGCCGGTGGGCCCTGCAGGTGCCACGCCTGGCGGTGCACGCCCGGCGGTGGCCAGCGGTTGGTCTCGCGCCAACGGGCGCGGCGCGCCACCGCCCGCGGGGCGTCCGACCGCGGGGCGTCCGAGGCGAGCGCCGCCCGCGAGCGGCCGAGGACGCCGGCGGCAGGACCGGCTGCCTCGGTCACCGCGTAGCGCACCGGCGCGCCGCCCGGAGCGCCGCCCGGAGCACCGCCCGCCGCGGTGGCACGCCCCTGGAGATGGGTGTCGAGCCATGCCACGGTCTCGCGCAGACCGGTGGCCATCAGCGCCACCGCCCCGTGACCCCAAGGGCCGACGACCAAGCGATGCGGTCCCGCGTCGCCGGGCGCGTCACGGCGGTGCAGCGCCGCCCAGTCGGCGAGCTGGCCGGGCAGGAACAGGTCGTCCCATCCGGTCACCAGCGCCACGGCCGCGCGCGTGCGCGGCACCGCTGCCGAGGCGTCACGACGGCGCCAGGCCGGCGCGTCGGCCTCGGGCTCGGCCAACCACTCCTGCCACCACGGGATGCGCGCGCCGCCGGTGGCCACGGCATCGGCCTCGGCCAGCGGCAGGTGGGCCAGCGCGGCGCGCAGGCGCGGCCCACCGCGCAGCACGGCGGCGAGCACGTGTGCGGCGCCGCGCTCCCAGGCGCCCCGATCGGCCATGCGCGCGCTCCACGTCAGCCACGTGTGCAGCGCCAGCGCCCCGCCGGGGTGCACCGCACCGTGCGGTTGCGAGGCGGCGGCCACGACCACCATGGCGGCGAGCTCGTTCGGCGCAGCGTCGGCGAGCGCCCACTGCGTCACGCCGAGGTAGCTCGCGCCCGCGGTGGCGAACCGACCGGGGTACCACGGCTGGCGTCGCAGCCAGGCGACGGTGTCGTGGCCGTCCGCGCGCTCCACGAAGGGATCGAACCGGCCCTGCGACTCGCCGGTGCCGCGACAGCTCTGCAGCACTACCTGGTAGCCGCGCTCGGCGAGGAGCTGGCCGTACAGCGCGCGGAACGGCAGCCCGCGCCCGTAGGGGGTGCGCAGCAGCACCAGCGGCGCGGCGGGGTCCTCGGCGGGGTGGTGGCGGTCGGCGCGCAGCACCGCGCCGTCACGCATGACCACCGGCAGGTCGCGGGTCACGCGGACGCGGTGCGTGGCAGGACGCAGCCCAAGCCACGAGGTCAGCGCGCCTGCCAGGCCCCGGTCCAGCGCCCTTGCCGGCTCCCCGTCCGGCGGCGCGGCGCCGCCGGTCACGGGCAGACCCGCTGGTCGCCCTCGCGGCGCGTCACCCCGCGGCGGTCCAGCAGCTCCAGCAGCGGCACCGCCACCCGCCGCGTGGTGCCCAGCGCGTCCTTGGCGGCGGCGGCGGTGAACGGGCCGGCCTGCGCGTGCAGCGCGCGCAGGCGCTGCGCGGCGTCGTCGACGGCCTCGGCGGGCACGGCGACGTCGTCGGCCAGGCGCACCAGCACGCCCGACTCCACGAGGTGCCCCACCAGCGCGTCGTCGGCGCCGGCCTCGGCGGCGGCCTCCGACAGCCGCGGCGGGCTCAGCGGGGCGGCGCGCAGGCGGGCGAGCAGCGCGTCACGGGCTGTGTCCTGCTCGTCGGTCAGCGTCACCCGGTGCTCGGGCAGCGCCACGCCGCTGCCGACAGCGATGAGCGTGCCCTCGGCCAGCAGCCGCTCGCGCACCGCACCCAACGCCCCCTCGGGGCAGCCGGCTGCGTGCACGGCGCGGTCGACGACATCGCGCGGCGCCGCGGCAGCCAGCGGCCGCTCGCGATGGGCGCGAGCGGCCGCCGCGCGGGCCTCCTCGCGCCAGGCGTCGAGCGCCGTGGGGTCGGCGAGCCAGCCGCCGCCCAGGGTCACCGCCCCGGCAGGCTCGGCCAGGCGCGCCGGCGCGTGGTTGGCGAGCCCCAGGTCGCCGGCGGTCGTCTGCTGGGGGGCGGCGCGACGCTCGGCGAGGTGGGCTGCGAGCAGCGCCGCGTCATCGTCGCGCGCCAGCGCGCTGGCGCGCCGGGCGAGCTCCTGGCCGCGCTGCTCGCGAGCGGCGCGGCCCCGCGGGCGCGGTGGGGGATGGGGGTCCAGCACCTCGCCGCCGGCCACGGTCTCCCAGGCGCCGGCCTCGCGCAGGATGAGCCGGTCGCCGGCAGCGGCCACGACCGGCCCGTCGAGCTCGAGGCGGGCGGTGCCCTCGCCGCTGATGGCCCCCGCGGCGGTGGGCAGCACGCGCGCGGTGCGCTGGGCGGTGCCCAGGTGGGCGTGCCAGGCCCCGCGGCGCTCCACCGACCAGCCGGACAGCGTGCGCAGGCGCACGTCGACGGCGTGGGTCGGCTGCCACTGCCCGGGGCGCACCAGCGCGTCGCCGCGGGCCACCGCGTCGCGGTCGACGCCCACGAGGTTCACCGCCACACGGCTGCCCGGCGGGGCGACCTCGGCCTGCTCGCCGAGCATCTGCAGGCCGCGGATGCGCGTGGCCCCGGCGCCCTGCGGCAGCACCGCCACCTCCTCGCCGACCCGCAGCGACCCGCCGGCGAGGGTGCCGGTGACCACCGTGCCCGCGCCGCGCACCGTGAACGCGCGGTCGAGCCACAGGCGGGGG
>SL_8KL_010_SEDDRAFT_10001871_pt1 | contig 18160 bp, 17 predicted proteins | sample SodLakKL_010_SED_4_FD_11160 | JGI IMG/M metagenome (IMG submission 11160)
TCACTTAGATAGTTAAGGATTGAATAAGTTGAAAATGTCTCTGACACCTTTTCAACTTATTTTACAGGGTTATTTTAGTTCAGCAGCAATATCTGCAGTTCTGGGACGGATGCTGCTATCATTGTGGAGCCGGCTTCTTGCAATTCCTGCAAAGATCCGTAACCGTAGGTGACTCCGATTGCATCTATATTCCAGGCCCTGGCGCCTATAATGTCGTGTTTACGGTCTCCAATCATAGTGGCTTCTTTTGCCTTAAGCCCATCATTTTCCTCAAGTACTTGTGCTATTACTTCCCTTTTCTCCACCCTGGTTCCGTCAAGGTTGCTGCCGGCTATAGTGGTAAAGTAATGATCAAGATTAAAGTAGCTGAGAATTTTTTCTGCAAAAATAGTAGGTTTTGAAGTGGCCAGGTAAATCTTTTTGCCGTTTCGGTAAAGGTTATCCAGTAATTCTGGAATATCCGGGTAAACCTTATTTTCATATATCCCGGTATCGCGGTAGTAATCGCGGTAATATTCGACAGCCCGGTGAGCTTCAACTGGACTGAAACCGTAAACTTCGATAAATGAATGGTGCAGGGGTGGCCCGATAAAAGACCGCAACTCTTCCAGCGTGGCATCTATATTGTATTGTTTTAAAGCATGTTGAACAGACCTTGTTACCCCTTCGGCAGAGTCGGTCAGGGTTCCGTCGAGATCAAATAATATGTGGTTGTATTTTTTTTTCATCAGGCTGCTGTGCTCCTTAAACGAGATATTTCTTATATTGTATCTGCACGGCCTTTTTACTACAACCTGCTTATAATAATAAATAGGCATATTTATTTTACAAGCAGGAATTATAGACTGCCGTGGAGAAAATTTAACTACTATTATTATATTGTGGAGGTTGCCCCTATGCAGGATATGGAAATGATTGAAAAAATATTTGCCCCCGGTAAAAAGGTCCTGGTAGAATGTATAGATAATCAGATGAATGTTAATAATTACCAAACCATTGTAGAGGATCTGGAAGGTGCATACCTCGTCCTGCAGGCTCCTGTAATTAACGGTAAACCGGTTTCGTTCCAGGAAAGCCAGGAGTTAACCCTGCGCCGCATAGAGCAGCAAGAGCAGGAGGCATATGTGACAAATGTTTTTGTTATTGATGTTCGCCAGGATAAAATTCCGCTCCTGGTTTGCAGCAAACCTAAGAAGATTGATAGGACATCTTTAAGAAGGTTCACGCGGTTTGGCGTAAATTTACCCTTTACCTACAAGTTAGAGAAGGATGACTTGAACCTCACCGGTAGAATAAATGATCTGTCTTTAAGTGGTTGTTATGCCCTGGTTAACCCGGATGACCGCCTTAAAGCCGGTTCAGTTCTGGATATTATAATTGCCATGCCGGGTGAAGGTTCAGCTTTAAATATAAAAGCCAGGGTAATCAGGGTAGATGACCCTGCAGAAAATGAAGAATCATTAACCGGCCTGGCCCTGGATTATGAATCGCTATCAGATCTAGAACGGGAAACCCTTTACTATTTTATTTTCCAGCTCCAGTTAACCTGCGACAGCATTCTCGGCTCCGGCATGGAACTGCCAGACGAGTAGATCGCATTAGCACTGCCAGGTTTCTTCAAAGATATGCAGGTGAGTGACTGTAAGCACTTTAAAAGCTTCCACTAGCCTGCAGTTTTCTTTTTCTGCCTGCTCTTCCGATCTTGCTGTAAGGTATTCTTTTAGTTTTTCTCCTTTTTNGCCGGNAAATTGGCTATTGTGACAGTCAATTGCAGCCAGNTTAATTTCCCAGGTATCAGAAGCATCGATCAGGGTGTTGGGATAAGCAGTATAGTAAAAGGCGATCATTTCAATGCTATGCGGCATCACCCCTTTCTGCAGGTCATCCGGACAGAATTGAGGCATCCCCGATAAGAGGCAGGCTTCAGCGGCAGCCAGGCCGGTGCGATTGTGGTCGGAATGGGCCTCATAGGGCAGCCATGGGTCGCATACCATAACAGCGTCAGGTTTGAGGCTGCGAATCGTCCCGGTTATATCTGCCCTGATTTTTTCATACGGCAGGTTGCCCCCATCAGCATAATCCAACCAGATCAGCTTTTTTACGCCCAGCAGTTTAGCTGAGTTTTCTGTTTCTGCTTTTCTGGTCCTGGCGATTTCACCAGGCTTGTCTGATGGTTGATAAGTGCCGGCAGAGCCATCGGTAATGGTCAGGGCAGTTACCTGCTTGCCCGATCTGGACAACCTGGCAATAGTTGCCCCGGCGCCAATTTCCATATCATCAGGATGAGGTTGGATGCAGAGGATGTTTTCTGCAGATAATAGTTCAGGAACAGGCAGGAAGTTACAGATCCGTGGTTTCATTTTTCATCTCCCCGGTATTAATTTTTGCTAAATGATTAATTCATGATTAAGGGGAGAAATCCTTTTTGTGCATAACAGTGCAGTTGTCCCCGGCAGGTAATAATGAAACCATGTAGAAATAATATTATCAATTGAGTGGTCAGAAGAATCTGAACTACATTTAGGCTGTCTGTTTAGCAGGGGGGATTTTATGAATACTAAAAGCAGGGGATGTCTGTTGGGTGCTGCTGTCGGCGATGCTCTTGGTGCGCCGGTAGAATTTTTAACCCTGGATCAAATCAGAGATAAATATGGAGAAAAGGGAATTGAAAATTTTGATGCCATGAAAGGGCTTAAGCCGGGAGCTTATACAGATGATACTCAAATGACCCTGGCAACGGCAGTTGGCTGTATCAGGCACCGTCAGACTTGTAAGGACGGTAAAAAATGTGATTTTAAAACGGTGGTCTACCAGGAATATCTCGAATGGTACGAGATGCAGAAAAGCCCCGAAAACAGAAGATCACCCGGCAATACCTGCCTGGGTGCTTTGGGCAGCGGGAAAATGGGTACCGTTGATAAGAGAATAAATGACAGCAAAGGTTGCGGCGGGGTAATGCGCACAGCTCCAGCAGGCATAGCTTATCTACCCGGTGAAGCGTTTCAATACGGAGTGGAAGCTGCGGCGATTACCCACGGCCATCCGTCCGGTTTTTTACCGGCAGGGTTCCTGGCAGAATTGATTGCCGGGGTTTTTGATGGGGTAGAGTTGGAAGATGCGGTTGATCAATGTTCAGATCTGCTAAAAAAACAGCCCGGCCATGAGGAAACTCTTGATAAAGTTAACCTGGCCCGTGAATTGTCAGGGAAGGGCAACCCCTCAGAAACAGCAATACCGCTGATTGGTGAGGGGTGGGTAGGGCATGAAGCCCTGGCCATAGCCCTGTATTGCTGTTTAACTTTTCAGGCTGACTGGCTAAAAGCGGTGCTTGCTGCTGTTAATATTACCGGTGACAGTGACTCCACCGGTTCGGTTACAGGGGCAGTGCTTGGGACAATGCATGGAGAGCGTGCCATTCCCGGTAAGCTGGTTGACAATGTTGAAAATAAAGGTTTAATCATCAAAATTGCTGAAGATCTTTTCAAAGTGAGAAAATAAAATTATAGCGTAGCATTAGAGCTTGTATTTTATAGTAATTACTGGTAAGTTTATAGACAGGGTATTAAACCTTTTTATATAAACAGGAAGGAGTTTTTGCCATGAGAAGAATACTACTGTATACATTGATTATAATGATTATAAGCTTGCTGCTGGTTTCAGGTTGTGACCTGCTGGGAGGTGCAGAAGAGGATCCTGTACCTGAAGAAGAAGAGGTAAGGGTCGATCCTGATAATCCCGAAGGGGTCGTGCATGACTTTGTTGATGCTATCAGGGATCTTGACCTGGACAGGGCGGAAGAACTGGTTTCCAGTGATTACCTGGATGAATTTGAAGAAGATTTTGCTGAAATAAAGCAGGTTCTTGCCGAAGATACCCCGGAAGCGTTAATGCTGCAGCAAATGTTCGATGTTATCTTTGATAACTTTGAACTAAATGTGACAGGCCATACACTTGAAGGCGATGAAGCTACAGTTCATACCATAAACACTCACCCTGATCCGGAAATGCTGACTGATAAGCTGATGGAAAGGTTTTTCGAAATCATGTTCAGCGGTGAAGTCGATATGGAGAATATCACTGAAGAAGAAGGTATGGAGTTAATGATTGAAGTCTTTCGTGATGTTTACCCTGAGATCGATAAGGTTACCACAGAAGTAGATGTGCCGATGGTGAAGGAAGACGGTCAGTGGAAAATTGCCGGAGAGGTAATTTCTGATTATACAATAGACCTGGATATGTAACTGTCCTGTTTTTCTACTTAAAAGTGATTAATTAAAAACCGAGCCTGTCCTTTGGGTTAAATATCCCGGGCAGGCTCGGTTTATATTGTTAGCTTTCATATTCGGCTGTTAACTCTGCCGGTGGTTGGTGGGGGATGCGCGCTATTTCTTTATCACCGAAAGTAAATACTGCTTCTTTGCCATCGGTTATTTCGCCAATATCGGCAGCGCTAACCCCTTTTGCTTCTGCAGCCTTTATTATTTCTTCAGCATCAGCGGGGTTTACCTGGAAGAGCATCCTGGCCTGTGTTTCACAGATCAAGATTTCCTCCGGGGTCAGACTGTCGGTTTTAACCGGGGCTTTCTGCAGGTCGATTTTCGCCCCCAGGCCTCCAAAGCGGACTGATTCGCTTACCGCGGCGCCAATGCCTGCTGCCCCTAAGTCTGAGCAGGCGTTAATTTTATTTGTTTTTATGGCTTCCAGGGCAGCTTCCATGGTCGCTTTTTCTTCATCAAATAAAGCTAAAGCAGGGCGCATCGTATCGACTAAGCCTGCCCGGTAGAGGGTATCATTGCCATCATTATCAGTTTTGCCAAAGATGATAATCCGGTCACCGGGATTTTTTGCCGGTTTAGTCAGCGGTTTTTCAACGACCATACGTCCGATCACCGCTGCGACTACTGCTGGGACAATATCGCTAAAAGAGGTCGAAAGGCCTCCCCCGACGACAAAAACTTCCATTTTTTCGCACATATCGTGGATACCCCTGACGATTAGATTAATGCGATCGCCGCTGGTCATGACTTCACAGTTTCCGCAGGTACATTTTCCTTCGAAACCGCAGGGGCCGACAATTACTTCTTCATCGAGGGAACGGGTTCCAATAAAGTCTAGTAAAAAGAGCGGGCGACCACCCATGGCAACTACATCTCGCATGGCCCCGCCTGCTCCTGTTGCAGCGCTGTCGTAAGGCCTTGGCACACAGGGGGAGCAATGGCTTTCCATCTTGGCTACAACCAGGCCTTCATCATCAGGCATTTTAAAAACAGCAGCATCGTCATTCGCATCAGGCCCGATTAGCAGGCTGCCGGGCGAAACTTTCCCCACGGCATCATTTAGCTTTTTAAACACCCCAAAATCGATAGCTTTATCGATATTATGATGCAGGTGGATAAATAAGCCGTGCATCAGGGCTTTTTCAACAGTATTCATAAATATAACCCCTCCCGTATTATAGATAACATTTTTTAGCTTCTTACCATTTTACTTTCTTTCTTATAATATACGACTGATCTCGAAGCTTTCCTGTCTGCCCTAAAAAAATGAATTGCTTATTAAGCAACGAAGAGATGCTCACTTCGCTTCTGTTTGGGGCATTATGGGTTAATGTGTTAAACTATAATCAGTTGGAATTGACGGTTAATCTTTTGAAAAGGGGATGTTAAAGATAGAAATTCAATTCGAAGCGAATATAGAACGTATTGAAATGCCGGAAAACCTGGCCATCGGCCTGATGGTGGCAAGACAGCATGAGAAGTGTAGTACCGTAGGCTGCGATTTTGATTACTTTGGCTTTGCTTTCGGGCAGTCACCATTTGATCCGCCGGAGGTTCTGGTTAAAGCGCTTGAAGAGGCGGCAGTGAAAAGTGGTTATGCTGATTCGGAAGGTATTTATGATTTGCGGGAAGCAGTGGCCGGATTTAATGCCAGGCACTTTGGCCTTGATGATAATCCTGAGCGGATTATTATCGGTCCCGGAACGAAAGGTATTTTCTTTTTGCTATTCAGTATTATCAGCGGGGACGTTATAATTCCGGTTCCATCCTGGATTGGCTATGCTCCCCAGGCCCGTTTCCTGGGTAAAAAGTATTATCCCCTGGTCACGCGGCCTGAAAACAGCTATAAAATTACGGCTGAAGAGCTGGAGCAGTTTCTCAGGTCGCTGGGCAAAGATCAGCATGTCCTGGTATTAAATAGTCCCCATAACCCAACAGGCCAGGTCTACAGCAAAATAGAGCTGGAAGATATTGCAGCTGTATGCAGGAAATATGGAACAATAGTTTTTTCTGATGAAATATATGCCCTCACAACATTTGATTTTTCCAGTTACAACAGTATGGGAAAAATTTATCCGGAAGGGACCTTTGTTTTTAACGGGTTGTCGAAAGATCGCTCGGCAGGCGGGTACCGGCTGGGGACCTGTCACCTGCCGGATGCCGATTGTCGAAAAATTAAGGATGGCCTGAAAAAGCTTGCGGCCACGATGTATACTAATATCACCACGCCTATTCAGCTTGCTGCCGTGGAAGCATACAAGGAGAATAGTGAGATAGAAGAATATTTTAAAATAACCAGGGAGATTCACAGAATTATGGGCCGGACTATTCATGATCAATTCGCTTCAATAGACGGTCTTAAGGTTACCAGGCCTGATGGCGGGTTCTATTTTTACGCTGACTTTAATGACCTGAAAGATGAGCTGAAACAGGCCGGGGTCAACGATTCCAACAGCTTAAGCAAGGCCCTGCTGTCACACCCGCACCACATTGCCACTGTAACCGGTGATGCGCTTCTGCTCCCGTCAGATAATTACGGGGCCAGGATAGCTTATGTCGATTATAAAGGCAGCAAGGTTTATGATGCATTTCTTGCCGACCGACCCGGGAGCAGTGTAGAGGAAAAAAGGTTTGTTGAAAAACACGCACCCATGATGATAGAAGGTGCGGAAGCGGTAAAAGAATTTGTTCATTTCCTGAAAAACGGAAAATTTACTTATAAACCTGAATAGAAATATATCGAAAGGAGTGTAGATTGCCAATCATGACAGGCGAGGATAATAAAAAGCATTACCGTCTTCTGAATTGCAACGAAGCTTCAAAGCACCATTTTGAAAGGGCCGCAAACAAGCTGAAAATAAGCAGGCAGATCCGCAGCTGGCTCAAGATTCCATTTCGTGAAATCACGGTTCATCTCCCCGTTATAATGGATGACGGCAGCCTGAAAATATTTGAAGGTTACCGGGTTCAGCATAATAATGCCAGGGGGCCTCACAAGGGCGGTATTCGCTATCACCCGGAAGTATCAATAGATCATGTTCGCGGCCTGGCATCGTGGATGACCTGGAAGACTGCTCTATTGAACCTTCCCCTGGGAGGCGCCAAGGGCGGCGTAGTTTGTGACGCAAAAAACATGTCGGAAGGTGAACTGGAAAGAATGACCCGTAAGTATACCCAGGCGATCAGTGCCGATATCGGTCCCTACCAGGATATACCGGCGCCGGATGTCAATACGGATGAAAATGTTATGGCCTGGATGATGGATGAATACAGTAAACTGAGTGGTTTTAATCCGGCTGTTGTAACCGGAAAGCCTGTTGAACTTGGTGGCTCGCCGGGTCGATTGGATGCCACCGGCCGGGGTGTCGCTATTATTGTCGAACAGTGGGCCGGTGACTGCGGTTGTGAACTCAGTGAAACTACTGCTGTGATCCAGGGTTTTGGTAATGTAGGCTATTTTGCCGCTCACCATCTAAACAAACTAGGCTGCCGCGTGATTGCGGTTTCTGATACAGGGGCTGCTGCATTAAATGAAGATGGCTTAGATTTAGATCGGTTACTAAGACATAAAGAGGAAACCGGTTCTGTTTCAGGATGCCCCGGAGTGACTTCCATGGAGAGCGAAGAAATATTTGATATCGAATGCGATTTTCTAATTCCTGCTGCCCTGGAAAATGCTATCACAAAAGACAATGTCGGTAAAATCAAGGCCAGGGCAATTTTTGAAGCGGCCAATGGACCAACCTGTCCTCTTGTCGAGCCTGAGCTTACGGAAAAAGGGATAACGGTTGTTCCTGATATTTTAACCAACAGCGGTGGGGTGGTTGTTTCATATTTCGAGTGGGTCCAGAATTTGCAGCAGTTTACCTGGTCGGAAGAGCAGGTAGATACTGAGTTGTACAGAAAGATGAAAAATGCTTTCCGCCGAGTTGTTGACAAGTCAGAGCAGGAGCACGTGTCACTGCGGATAGCTGCATACATGCTGGCGATTGAAAAGGTGGCTTCGGCAGCCCGGACCCGGGGGGCCTACTAATTATAATTTGTAATTGTCCTGCCTGTTTAAGATAACTTTGCTCGCTGATTGTTTAGGCTGGGTAGTTAAGGTAATTATTTTCTACTGATGTTATCGAGGAGGCTTGCTATGGAAAAGCAGGGTGCAGCTAAAATCTTAGAGGAAATCGCCGTTTTGCTTGAGCTGAAGGGTGAAAATACTTTTAAGAGCAGAGCCTATTACAATGCTGCCCGGACTGTTGAAATGCTTGGCGAGGATGAACTGGAAAAACTTATTTCTGAAGATAAGTTAAAGGATGTCAAGGGAATCGGTTCTGCTATAAATGAAAAGCTGGTGGAACTGGTCTCAACCGGCACCCTTTCTTATTATGAAGAACTGAAAGAAAGCGTTCCGGAAGGGTTACTGGAAATTCTTAAAGTGCCCGGCCTGGGGCCCAGGAAAGTTCGCTCACTATACGAAATGCTCGAGATTACCACCCTGGCTGAACTTGAGTACGCCTGCCGGGAAAACCGCCTGGTTAAACTGAAAGGCTTTGGGAAGAAAACTCAGGATAATATCCTTGAAGGTATTGAATTTATCCGCCGCTACCAGGATCAATTCTTTTACAGTGAAGCCCGCCGAATTGCCGAATCACTTCTGGGCCGGTTAAAAGAATTCCCCGATCTTGGTCAAGCCAGCCTGGCCGGTAGTATCAGGCGCTCTAAAGAAATTGTAAAAGATATTGACCTGGTGGCATCAACCGGTGATCCATCCGGGTTAGTCAGCTATTTTACCGAACTGCCTGAGATAGATGAAGTTATCGCCAGTGGAGACACCAAGGCAGCTGTCAGGGTAAAGGAAGGTATTAATGTTGATCTGCGCGTGGTTAAGGAAGACCAGTTTGCTTATGCCCTGCATCACTTTACCGGCAGTAAGGAACATAATACTGCCCTGCGCCAGCGGGCAAAAGGGATGGGTCTGAAAATTAATGAATATGGTCTCTATAAAGGCGATGAAGAAGAGCTAATTCCCTGCCGTGATGAAGAAGAGCTGTTTTATGCTCTGAAGCTGGCTTATATTGAGCCCGAGTTAAGGGAAAATTATGGTGAGATTGAAGCGGCTGAAGCCGGAGAACTGCCGCAGCTGGTTGAAGCTGACCAGGTTAAAGGTGTGTTTCATGTGCATACCACCTATAGTGATGGTATTAATACCCTCGAAGAGATAGTCCGGCACTGTGTTGAACTTGGCTATGAATATGTAGGGATAACCGATCACAGCCAGTCTGCCTATTATGCCGGAGGGTTAAGTGAAGAGGACCTGGAGCAGCAGCGTGAAGAAATAGAGGCTTTAAGGGAGGAGTACCCCCAGGTTGCAATCTTTTGCGGCGTGGAATCGGATATAAGGGCTGACGGCAGCCTTGATTATCCTGACCAGGTTTTAGAAAAACTTGATTTTGTTATAGCTTCGGTCCATTCAGGCTTGAAAATGGAGCAGTCAAAAATGACAGAAAGGCTGCTTAAGGCACTTTCACATCCCCTGGTGACCATGCTGGGCCACCCCACCAACAGGCTGCTGCTTGGCCGTGACAGTTCCCCGATGGAACTGGAAAAAGTGTTCAGGGCAGCATCGGAAAATGGAGTAATCTTAGAGCTTAATGCCAGCCCGGCCCGCCTTGATTTGGACTGGCGCTACTTGAAAAAGATAAAGGAAATGGGACTTAAGGTATCAATAAACCCTGATGCTCACAGGCTGGAGAGTTTTGATGATACGAATCATGGTGTGGCGATTGCCAGAAAAGGCTGGCTGGAGAGATCAGATGTTTTTAATACTCGTACACGCGGCGAAGTAGAAAGGCATTTTTTGAACCGAAAAAAGGACAAATTTTAATTGGAGCCTTAACTGCGATCGCCCCAGAAACCCGGTAACCTGGAAATTATAAAGGTGGCTGTCGAATGGCCCAAGACAACCCCGATAATCACACCCAGCAGATTGCCCGTATAGTAAGCAACCAGGGTGGCCACTGTAACCAGGATCACGATATATAGCAGGGAATGAATCCAGTCAGGCATTTTTACCTCCGGGGCTAAAAAAAAGTTGATTTTGCCTGCTGAAAAACAGGCAATTATTCTCTATCCAAGAATGAAATGATAAGAGACTACAACCTATATTTTCCTCTATCCTGACGAATAATGCAAACCGCAAATTGTAATGTGATTCCACAAGCAATAATACCAAGTCATGGGAAAGGTTGTAGCATTTGAAGATTATCCGTATAATTAAAGTAATTATACTGGCAGGAGGATAAATTAAGTGGGAATTTTTATAGTTTTTCTGTTAATTGTTGTGGCTGCAGTTTATTTTTTGCAGCGCAAACGTTCTGGAACCGGGGGAAAGGAAGCAAAACGCAAAGAGCTGAGGCAGCTGCTTAACCTGCCTTCCCAATCTGCCGATCAAACTATTGATCGATACATAAACAATCTGAAAGAACGGCATCCCGGGCATGATGAAGAGTGGTACCTGGATAAGATTATTTATGACCTGGAAAAAGATCGCCGTTAACAAGGAATTAATCGAAAAAAAGGTTTAAGTATATTTTGTCAACTTAAGCATCATTAAGGAGGATTAACATGAGCAAAGAAAGACGGGAATATCCGGATGGCAGCCGTTATGAAGGAGAATTGAAAGATGGTAAGCGTGAAGGTGAGGGCACCTGGGCCAAGCCTGACGGCACAAAATATAGCGGACAGTGGAGCAATGACAGGCCTGACGGGCTGGGCACTTTTGTATGGCCGGACGGCAGAAGGTTTAAGGGTTACTGGAAAAGTGGAAAAAGACATGGTAAGGGTATAGAGATTTTGCCTGACGGCAAAAGAGTTGAAGGCGAGTGGGAAGAAGGAGAGCTAAAAGAAAGTAAAGCTGCTATTTCAGAACAGGAGCCCCAGGAAAAAGAAACTGCAAAAGATCAGAAGCCTGCAGGAAGAAAAAGTGAATATAATGCTGACTCTTTGCAAAAGCAGGGCAAAGGGTTTTTTGCTGCCCTGTTAGACATGAGTTTTAGTGAAATGGTTACCCCGAAAATTATTCGGATTATTTATATTATCGGGCTAATTGGGATTGCGCTTGGTGCACTCGGTGGCATTGTAACTTCCCTGGCAACAGCCGGTACGGCAGGACTTATTTCTGTTATTGCTGCTCCCATAGGGGCAATAATCGGGGTTATCTTTCTCAGGGTATATATGGAGCTAATTATACTCCTTTTTAATATTTATGATCAGCTGAAAAGCATCAATGACAGCCTCAAACGCTAAGCCGGCTTAATTGATTAATTGCTTACAGGGGCATTAAGTTCTTATTATCTGCAATGAGAGAAACAGGCTGACCAGTTCCGGATCAAACTGGCTGCCTGCACAGTTTTTAAGTTCAGCAGCAACTTCTTCAGGGGTCATTGCTTTTTTGTAGGGGCGGCCATTGCTCATTACCTCGTAGGCGTCAGCAATAGCAGTAATTCGAGACAGCAGGGATATGTCTTCGCCCTTCAATCCCCTGGGGTACCCTTTCCCGTCCCAGCGTTCATGGTGAGCGAGGATATCATCAGCAACATGGGCAAATTCTTCAGTTGCCCGGGCGATCCGGTATCCGATTTCGGGATGTTTTTTCATCATGGACCATTCTTCATCTGTGAGTGGTCCATGCTTGGTAAGGATTTCTTCAGAAATATTTATTTTGCCGATATCATGCAGGGTTATTAACAGGTTTAGCCGGTTTAGTTCCGTATCAGTAAGTCGCAGGGCTTCACCAATTTCAAGGGCGACAGCTTGCATTCTTCTGGTGTGAGCTTCAGTTTCAAAGCTTTTTTCCGAGAGGGTTTTCAGAAGAGCCCTCAGCAGGGTGCTTTTTGCGCTGCGGCTTTCTGTAAGCTTTTGTTTGTACATATTATCTTCCGCTTCCCGCATAGTGTCGGCAAAACTTATATTCATATCTGTTTTTGTTGCCACGCCGAGAGCCATCGAAACGGGAACTTCTGCTGTTTTTACATCCTGGCAGACAGAAGTAATTCTTCTGGAAAGATTCAAAGCTTCTTCGGTGCCGGTTTGAGGCAGGAGAACTATAAATTCATCCCCGCCCCAGCGGGCGATGATATCTTCCTTGCGGGTTGATTTCTTCAATATTGATGCTGCTGCTTTTAGTGTTTCGTCCCCGGTTGCATGACTGTAAGTATCATTGATTAATTTTAGACCGTTTAAATCTGCAATAATAATGCTGAATGGAAGCTGCCTTTTAGTGTCAAGCCGTTTCATTTCTTCATCCAGGTAAGTGCGGTTATACAAACCTGTCAGGCTGTCATGAAAGCTGATGTAGCGTAGTTTGTTTTCAGATTCTTTTCTTGCTGTTATATCCCTGATAGATCCCTGCAGGACAATCCTACCCCCCAGAGTATAGGAACTTAAGATAACTTCAGCGGGAAATGTTGAGCCATCCTTGCGCTGGTGCAGCCATTCAAAGTGGACATGTTCGTTTTTTTCCAGTGCTTCTGCTACTTTAAGTTTAGAAGCATCAAGCGAGCTGCGCCCGTCCGGCTGAATCAGCGGTGAAAAATCTGCCGGTCTTTTCATCAGGAATTCTTCTTTGCTGTCCAGGCCAAATAATTTCACCGCCCTCTGGTTACAGTCTAGAAAGAATCCTTCATCACTGACAATTGTTACAGCATCGTGGGAGCCTTCAAAAATAGCGTTAAGCTTGCTTTCTCTTTCTTTCAATGCACGTTCAGCCTTTTTCTGCTCGCTTATATCCACGTATATGGCGTAAGCTCCGGCCAATTTACCGTTAATCAAAACAGGGATGCCCTTTATTAATACATCAATAGGTTGCCCTTCCTTGTTGTAGCGTACTCCTTCATCCATTACATTATTTCCTGCCAGAACCGCCGCAGTGTGCTTTATGTTTGCAGAACCGGGTTTACCCATATTCATTACATCGTCGACATGTTTGCCTATAATTTCCTCCGGATCATAGCCGAATAACTGAATAAAGGCCTGGTTTGCATCTATAATATGATAGCTTGGATTAATATGAATAGTAGCATCTAAGGAGTTTTTAAACAGGGCTTCCAGTGATTTATGAGTATACGTATGCTGGTCAGTTTTCATGGTTATCCCCTTTTTAACGTCGTGGCGGGCGCGGTCCAAAGTACTGGTAATATTGAACCCTGATATTACCGTGATAGAGTTTGCGTCTCTTTGAAGCTTTTTTCCCAAAAAGGGCTTCGAAATTTTCGTGGGCAGTTATGATATAGAAAGACCAGGTATCGAGTTTTTTAAATAGCTTGCCCATCTGCTTGTATAACTTCTCAGTTTCCCTGAGAGTATTCAGTCGCTCACCATAAGGAGGGTTGCAGATAATTTTGCCGTATTTCTTTTTAGAGCTAAGTTCGGATAGCGGCCTGGCCTGAAAGTGAATCGCATCTTCCACTCCGGCTTCAAGAGCGTTTTTACGGGCTATTTCTATTACATCGTTGTTGATATCCGTGCCGGTAACGTCAAGCTCACGGTTATAATCGGCTAGATCGTGGGTTTCTCTGCGTGCTTCATGCCAGTGATTTTTTTCTATTGTGGGCCATTGTTCAGAAATAAATGTCCGGTTCATGCCCGGGGCTATGTTTAGGCCCATCAAGGCTGCTTCTATCGGTATGGTGCCGGAGCCGCACATTGGATCGATCAGGGTGATATCAGGCTTCCAGCGAGCTAACCGGACCAGGGCGGCTGCCAGCGTTTCCCGCAAGGGGGCCTCTCCTCCACCAGTGCGGTATCCCCTTTTGTGCAGGCCTTCGCCACTGGTATCAATAGTAATGGTGGCGGTGTCTTTAAGCAGGGAAACCTCAATTTTATATTCAGGGCCATCTTCGGCAAACCATTCTTTGTGGTAACGTTTTTTCATGCTTTCAACCACTGCTTTTTTTACAATAGCCTGGCAGTCGGAAATGCTAAACAGTGTTGATTTTACCGATTTTCCATCAACGGGAAAGGCCGAGTTTTCCGGAAGAAGGTCTGCCCAGGGCAGCGCCCTGGTTTTTTCGAAAAGTTCATCGAAGGTTAAAGCTTCAAACTCTCCTACTTTTAAACGAACCCGGTCCGCGGTTCGCAGCCAGAGGTTTGTCCGACAAATTGCACTTTCATCAGCAGTAAAAGTTACCTTGCCGTTTTCGATAGCAACCTGTTCGTAACCAAGGTCTTTTAATTCCTCTGCAACAACTGCCTCAAGACCGAATGTGGCTGTAGCAATTAGCTCAACTTTTGACATTTATATGCTCCCTGGAGCCAATTCTTTGTGGCTCTGTTTTGATATTACTTTAATATTGAAAATATTTCAAGTATCTCTGGACAAAGCCAAATTATAGAAGGAATAAAGCAGGCAAAATAGAAGTTTCTTTTTATCAAATGCATACCTGCCTGTAATGAAGACTATATAGCGACTGGAGCTGACCGCGAATGACTGATAAGGATACAGAAGACCAATCAAGGAGCTGTTCCGAATGATGCATCAAAAATTTTCTTATGCAAAAATCTGGTGGATCGGTTTTGGTTTTCTGGGAGTGCAGCTTGCCTTTACAACTTACAATGCATTTTTACCGCTGATGTACCGTGAATTTATAGATTCACGGTTTTTAATTGGCTTATTGATGGGGACAGATAATCTGATTGGGCTGCTGCTGATCCCCATTATTGGCGCCTGGTCTGACCGGGTTAATTCACCCCTGGGGCGCCGTTTGCCATTTGTCCTGGTGGCTTTACCGGTTGCAGCTCTTACATTTTTTGCCATACCATATGCTGCCGCCCTGCTCTGGACTCTGATTATTGCCGAGATTGCTTTTACTGCTGCCATGCACGCTTACCGTGGTCCTGTCATATCGTTGATGCCGGACCATACCCCTCCGGAAAAACGTTCTACTGCCAACGGCATTATTAACCTGATGGGTGGTATCGGCACGTTAATTGCTTTTGGCGGCCTTTCCCTGCTTTATGATATAGACCCCAGGCTTACCTTTGGGATAGGGGCGGCTGTTTTGCTTATCACCCTGGTAATTGTTCTTGTTAAAGCTGATCGAATGCCGAAATATGTAGACAACCTTCCTACGGCTCCGAAAAACCCAATCAAAGAGGCGGTTGAAGGGATCGGCCAGCTCCTGAAACCTGAAAATTTCGGCCAGTTCCTGATCCTGGCGGCTATGCTGACATACTTTATCGGTTTTGCCGGGCTGGATGCCATGTTTCCCATATACGGAGTAGAAACCCTGGGACTGACTGAGGGACGAGCAGCATTTATTCTGACCACTTTTGCCGGTTCATTTTTAGTTTTTGCCCTGCTGGCCGGGGCAATCGGCACGCGTGGGAAAAATTCCGGCCATGCTGATCGGCCTGGCAATTATACCGGTCCTTTTCCTGGCTGCCATCCCGGTACGCGAGCCGGTTATTATCGGGGGCATTTTTGTGCTGGCCGGTTTTGCCTGGGCCCTGGTCAATGTGCAGGCCATGCCGCTTATTGCCGACCTGGGCGGAAGGGACCGGATTGGTTTTTATATCGGGTTATACTATATTTTTACCATGACCGGCCAGATGGTTGGGCCAAGCGTACTGGGGCTTTCAATGGATGTAATGGGCAATCACGGGATGTTTGTAGGCGGCGCTGCAGTCTATGCCCTGGGCTTTGTGCTGCTCCGGGCCGGCTACCGCAGGCTGGAGGCGGATCCGGAAGAAATTGCCCGCAGGAGCAAGCTGCGCGAAGAAAATAAATCCGGCTGATTCATTTGCCGAAGCTTTCTATTATTTTTGCCAGGTCCTGTGGATAATCGGTAATGATAGCTTCAACCCCGGCTTTGACCAGTGATTGCATCATTTCAGGGTCGTTGACCGTCCAGGGATAGAGCGGAATGTTATGTTTTTTATAGCCTTCAATGATATTCGGTAACTGCAGGTAGAAAAACAGGGGATGGGCTGAATAGCAGCCCAGTTCTTTGACCTTTTGCCAGGGCTCTTTCAGATCTTCAAGATAGAGCATGCCTGTGCGGACAGCAGGTTTTATTTCACGACACCTGAGCAGGCTGTCGCTATTAAAGGATGAGACGATCACTCTTTCTTCCAGGTGATGAGATGTGATGCAGGAGAGCACCTTTTCTTCCAGGCCGGGGTAAGGAACCAGGGCATTTTTAAGCTCTATGTTTATCAAAAGGTTTTCCTTACGGTAACGGTTTAATACTTCGTCCAGGGTCGGTATTTCCGCCCGGCTGAAAAGTGGTGCGAACCAGCTGCCGGCATCAAGAGCTTTTAATTCATCCAGGGTAAAATCGGTGACTCCTCCGTCACCATCAGTAGTTCTGTTGAGTGTTTCATCGTGGATTACCACCGGCACGCCGTCTTTGCTAAGCTGCACATCAAGTTCAATTCCATCGGCACCGATTTCCAGGGCTTTATCGAAAGCGATTATGGTATTTTCCGGTGCCAGTGAGGATGCACCGCGGTGGGCAAGATTTAGAGTAGTAATAACTGGTGACCCCCTGTCGGTCAGGTAATATTAAAAAGCCGTCACTGCCCAGCCTACCGAAGAAAACCGAGCGAGCATAAAGTGCAGACTTGGAAATGCCGGCGAAGCTATGCTGCTGCAGTTCCAGCCTAAACAATCAGCGAGCGAAGTCCTTTTCGGTAGGCTGGACAGCTATGTTTACTTATGCTCTACCAATAATATATTTATAGGGGTCTACTTCCTCTCGCAAACACTTCAATTCTTCCGGACTCGGTGGTTCACTAATGGTTAAATCATCAGCCCAGAGCAGTTCAAACCCTGTATTGTCAATTATCTTCTGTTTTTCAATGCCTGGATGAGTGCTTTCCACCTTCATCCGCTTGGTTTCTTCATCAAAGCCAATTACACAGAGGTTTGTAATGACCTTGTATGGGCCGCTGTCTTTGGGCAGCCCGGCTTTTTCCCTTGCACCGGGTCCTGTAAGATAACCAGGTGAGGTAATAAAATCAATCTTTTCAGTAAACCTCTGTGGATCCTGGGGCGTAATCATCATGGTTTTCCAGCAAAGTGATGCCAGGTCGTTGGCTCCACCACTACCGGGGAAACGCACCTTGGGCTTTTCATGATCGTCACCAATCATGGTAGAGTTAATATTGCCATACTGGTCAATCTGGGCTCCACCCAGGAAAGTATAGTCAACCAGGCCGCGCTGGCAGGTTTCCATAACTTCAGGCATGCTGCTGGCCGCCAAACCGCGGTAGAAAGTTCTTGAATCACCTACTGAAATTGGCATTGATGGCAGCATCGGTCCGATACCTCCGGCCTCAAACATGATCATTAATCGAGGTGAGTTCATTTTTTGAGCAAGCATAGCGGCGGCACATGGCGCGCCGGTACCGACGACAACAATACTGTTATCTTCTAGATACCTGGAGGCCAGGCAGATCATCAGCTCCATATCATTGTATTCCATTATATTAACCTCCCTTTAAGAGTAATACTTACTTTTCAATCAGGTTTTCCTGGATTCGCAGTTCCTGGAGACGGCTCATGCCGCCAATTGTATCCAGGTATTCATTGAAGTTTTTAACCCCGTAAATATGGCGCTGCAAAAATTCTTTAAATTCATCCGGATCTTTTTCAGCTTTAAGCCATGCCTTCAAATGTTCTTCATCACTGAAGTATTCATAAGCCATGTTGCCCGGGTAACCGCCAAAGGGCACTTCGATTACTGCATCTACCAGGTAATAAGGAATAACTGTTTTAGATGGATCCCGCCGAATATATTCGTTGGGAACAAAACGCTCGGTGGTAATAATCAGGCGTTTGGCTGCCCGGGCCAGGTCCTGGTCAGCGATCATGATGCCGTCGATCTGGC
>SL_8KL_010_SEDDRAFT_10001872_pt1 | contig 18156 bp, 12 predicted proteins | sample SodLakKL_010_SED_4_FD_11160 | JGI IMG/M metagenome (IMG submission 11160)
AGAAAAAACTTGAATATGAAGTTTGCACGCAAAGTGATAAATGTTATTTTTGTAGTATTGCATCCCGCCAGTAATCAAGCATGTAAAAGCAGCGGAAAAGCATGGCAAAACTAATTAAAATTCGCGTATTTCTAGTGAAACGTTTTCCCCTGATTTTTGGTATACTGCTCCTGCTGGCTGCCACACCTGCTGCCACCACAGCAATGCAGGCTGACAAAACCTGGACGGTGGTCATTGACCCCGGTCACGGCGGAAGGGATCCCGGAACAATCGGACGCCGGGCAAAAGAAAAAGACATCGCGCTGGCCATTTCTTTGAAACTGGGTGAGTACATCAATGAATACCTGCCCGATGTGGAGGTCATATTTACCAGGAAGACTGATGTGTCAGTCGGCCTGCATGACCGCTCCCGCATCGCCAATGAGAACAATGCTGACCTGTTTATCTCCATTCATGCAAACAGTGCTGCATCAACCAGAGCCAGGGGGACTGAAACCTTTGTAATGGGCCTTCACAGGAGCCAGGCCAATCTGGAGGTGGCCAGAAGAGAAAACAAGGCCATCCTGTACGAGGATGACTATGAGGAAACCTACGACGGATTTGACCCCAACTCTCCTGAAGCCAACATCATTTTTGCTCTGTATCAGAATGCCCATCTTGAACAAAGCCTGGAGATGGCTTCACTTTTACAGAATCAGTTCAGGGAACGGGCAAGGAGGGTTGACCGCGGGGTAAAACAGGCTGGCTTTCTTGTTCTTTACGACGTGACCATGCCCAGCATCCTGGTGGAGGCCGGCTTTCTCAGCAATCCCAGTGAGGAGGAATACCTTCTTTCCGAAACAGGACAGGCGCACATCGCTTCAGCCATATTCAGGGCATTCCGCGAATACAAAGAAAACCAGGAAGCCAGGGATGCTGCCAGGGGACAGTATCCGCTTGCACAGGCCCGGGAGGCAACCAGTCATTCAGGGAGCACCCGGAGTGGTTCGTTCTCCGGAGAAGAAACCCGGCCGGAGCAGACACCTGCCGGTCACGCCAATAATCAGAACATCTCTTTCAGGGTCCAGTTTACAGCAAGCTCTGAAAAGAAAGATCCGGATGACCCGTCATTCAGCGGGTTGGATGATGTTTCATGGTACCATCACGAAGGCCTGTACAAATATACTGTCGGCAACGAGAGCAGCCTGGAGGATGCAGCCAGGATCCAGCAGGAAATACAGGAAGCCGGCTTCAAAGATGCATTTGTGGTGGCTTTCAGGGATGATGAAAGGATCAGCGCCGCTGAAGCCATCCGGCTCCTCAGCAAAGAGCAGGATCAATAAACAGATAAAATATATTTACTTTGAAAGTCAAGCGGGAAATTAAGCTGGGATTGTTTTTGGTTGTGACCCTGTTCATTTTTGTCTGGGGCTTCAATTACCTGAAAGGAACAGATATTTTTACCAGGCAGATACGGTTCCATGTCATTTATGATGAAACGGACGGACTACTTGAAACAAATGCTGTTACAATCAGCGGGGTAAGCGTTGGCCAGGTTGAACGTATCCGTTTTCACCCCGACGGTTCCGGCAGGGTGGTGGTCAGCCTTGTGGCCGACCGTGTAATTGACATCCCGTCCAACTCCGTTGCCATTCTTGCCAGCCCCGGTTTTGTCGGTTCCAAAGAAATCCGGATCAGCCTGGGTGATCATCCTGAGCTTGTGAGTAATGGAGACACCCTCAAGGGCGTAAAGGAAGCAACCATCACCGAGGAAGTGATGTCCTTCCTGTTGCCTGTCAGGGAAAAAACAGAAGGCCTGATCACAGAACTCGAGGCTGTTTTAAAGGCAGCAAACCAGGTGCTTGACACAGAGAACAGGGAGAACCTGGCTGAAAGCATGAAGCTCATGCAAAGCACCCTCCGGAACGTGGACAACCTCACGGCCATGACAGAGGAGTCCTTTAAAAAAGAATCGGAACGGTTCTCCGGCATTCTTGACAATATTGAAAAAATCAGTGCAGATATGCGTGCAGCTGAAATTGAAAAAACCCTGAAACAGGCAGGTGAATCAATTGAGGGGTTTTCCGAAATCCTTGTCAGGATCAATCAGGGGGAAGGATCTGCCGGAATGCTGCTGACCAGCGATACGCTATACAGGAACATGGAGTCCTCTTTGCACAATCTGGATGCCCTGCTCAAAGATATGCGTGAAAATCCCGGGAATTATTTCAACATATCAGTTTTTGGAAGGTAAATTCGAATCTGCTGAAAACAATTAAACCACCACACACCATGCGTCAACTGATTTTCCGGGTATGCTGTTGCTTGTCTCTCGTGATGGCCACCCCGGCAGCCGCTGATCCGCCGGCCAGCTCCTCACCCTTATTCAGGGAGTTTAATACTTTCCGAAGTCAGGAAGCACTGAAGCATGCAAACTGGAGTGTGTATGTGGCAGACATCACCGAAGGCCGGGAAATCATCAGGCACAACATCCATCAGTTGCTCACCCCGGCATCCACGCAGAAACTGCTGACCACCACCTCGGCCATGATGATGCTGGATCACGATCACCGGTTTGAAACCAGGCTGGAGTACGACGGTTATATTGATGCGGAAGGAACACTGCATGGCAACCTTTATATCAGGGGAGATGGCGACCCCAGCCTCGGATCAGCCATGCTGGATGATACACTGGCACTGATCAATGTATTTGAACAATGGGGGGTTGCTGTAAAATCAGCCGGCATTCGCGCAGTGTCTGGCCATGTGGTTTCCGATGAACGGATTTTTGATGAAGAGATGGTACCAAGGCGATGGGTTTGGGAACACATCGGGAACTATTTCGGAGCAGGTGCCAGTGGCCTGACTGTCAATGAAAATGAATACAGCATCCATTTCGATGCAGGTAACAGTGTGGGTGAACCTGCAAGCGTCACATTCACTGAACCTGAACTTCCCGGAATGGTTTTTCACAACCAGGTCACAACCGGCCCGGAGGGATCAGGAGACCGGGTTTACATACTTGGTGCCCCTTATGTCAGTGAACGCTGGCTCACGGGAACCGTCCCTCTGGGGGCAAAAGATTTTGAGGTCAGGGGCTCCATGGCCGACCCCCCGGCATTTATGGCTGAAAGTTTTCGCCGGCACCTTTTCACAAATGGAATAGAAGTAAGCGGAACCGGTACTTCTTATCGACTGTCAGCCACCAGTGGAATTGAAACCTCAGATGACAGAAACAAGCTTTCTACATGGTTCTCCCCTCCCCTTTACGAGATTATTTTCCGGACGAACCTCGCAAGTGTGAACACCTATGCGGAAAACCTGCTTAAAACCATCGGCCTGCAAAGCAACAGGCAGGGATCAACCGCAGCAGGCCTTGAGGTGCTTGATGAATACTGGGACAAAAAAGGTCTGGATACCGACTCCTGGATACTGTATGACGGCAGCGGATTATCTCCTTCGAACAGACTTAGCAGCCATCATCTGATGACAATTCTGCAGGAAGCCTCAGCCCATCCATCCTTCAGTGTCCTCATCCAGTCTTTGCCCCTGGCCGGTTACAGCGGAGCTTTGGAAAACTGGTTCCGGGGAACCAGGTCTGAAGGCTTACTGAGGGCCAAAAGCGGGTATCTCAGTGGCGCCAGGGGCTATGCCGGTTATACCACCATGGAGAATGGCAATATGGCGGCATTTGTCATACTGGCCAACGACTATCAGGGCACCCCGGTTGCCATGAGAACCAGCATGTTAAACCTTATGCATGCCATTACCCTGCACAACGGGAGCAGCCTCTGATTTTTTTTATATATGCCCGAATTCCGAATATTATTATAATTTAGCAGGCAAACAAGGCATATTGTATAATCATAAAATCCTTTAATCATGCAGCAAATAAATTGGGGAAAGCTTCCTTTCGGATACTTTCAGACTGACTACAATGTAAGATGTTATAACCGCAACGGCCAGTGGGGAGAAATAGAAGTATCCTCCTCTCCGCACATCAATATCCACATGGCAGCCACCTGCCTCCACTACGGGCAGGAAGCCTTTGAGGGCATGAAGGCTTACCGGGGGAAAGACGGGAAAATCCGGCTGTTCCGCTGGGAGGAAAATGCAAAGCGAATGCAACGGTCTGCGGATGGCATCCTCATGTCAAGGGTGCCTGAAGAACTGTTCCATAAAATGGTAACCCGGGCAGTAAAACTAAATGAATCCTATGTGCCACCCCACGGAACCGGAGCAGCCCTTTACATCCGGCCGCTTCTGATCGGAACAGGCGTGCAGGTTGGTGTAAAACCAGCCGATGAATACCTGTTTATGGTTTTCGTCGGACCGGTAGGCCCCTATTTCAAGGAAGGATTCAACCCGGTCAGCATGCAGATTGTGCGCGACATGGATCGTGCAGCTCCGCAGGGAACCGGACACATCAAGGTTGGCGGAAATTATGCCGGAAGCCTCCGGGCTTCAAAAAGGGCCCAGGAAGAAGGTTATGCTGCCGTATTATTCCTGGAAGCCAAAGAGAAGAAGTACATCGATGAAGCCGGCCCGGCCAACTTCTTTGGAATCAAAAACAACACATACATAACCCCCAAGTCCGATTCCATCCTGCCTTCCATTACCAACATGAGCCTGATGCAAATTGCGGAAGACATGGGCATGAAGGTGGAGCGGAGAGAAGTTCCGGTGGAAGAACTTGAGACTTTTGAAGAAGCTGGTGCCTGCGGAACAGCTGCGATTATTTCGCCGATCGGAAAAATCGTTGACAGAGAATCCGGTAAAGAATACAACCTCACCGAGAACGGAAAAGCAGGCCCCGTATCCACAAAGCTATTCAACAAACTTCAGGGGATACAGTACGGAGATGAACCCGATCCGCACGGATGGGTCAGCATCATTGAATAATCGCCCGGAAACGGGTTTTTATTGGTTGAGCGTAAGACTGAGGGCAGGTGGGTGGGATAAATCAGTCAGGCACATTTAGCCAGTCATTGTTTTCGTATGATCATCAGGCCGATGATGGTAAATAGACCATTGAGCAGCAGTATTTCAAATCCAAACTGATACCCTCCCAGCAACTGTTCAGAAAAAATACTTAACAAATAGCTGAGTAAGGGCGACAGCAAAGCCACGACCGGCACATACCTGTCTTTCAACTCCCATTTCGTATACAACCCCACAAAGTACAACCCCAGGAGAGGCCCGTAGGTATAACCCGCAATGGTAAATAATTTACTGATCAGCGCTTCGTCGTTGATGGCCCCGTATCCCATAATAATCAGCATCACAATCAGGGCGAACACCACATGCACCCTGTAACGCACCCGCTGAATTTTCTCTTCTGTCATCCCGGGTTTTCGCCTGAGCCCGAGAAAGTCTATACAAAAAACTGTGGTGAGGGCTGTGAGGGTTCCGTCGGCGCTGGAGTAAGCTGCAGAAATCAATCCGAAGAAAAATGCGAGGCCTGCCGCCACCCCAAGATAATTCAGTGCGATGGTCGGGAAAAGCTCATCGGAAGTCTGATCCGGGCCAAGTGTCAGCCCAACCTCACCGGCATAGATCCACAGCACCGCCCCCAGAAATAAAAACAGCAGATTGATGGGAATCAGGACAAACCCGAAAGTCAGGACATTTTTCTGTGCATCCCGGAGATTTCTGCAACTCAGGTTTTTCTGCATCATGTCCTGGTCAAGGCCTGTCATCACAATGGTAATGAACATACCGGAAAAAAACTGTTTGAGGAAGAACCTCGGATCGGTATAGTCAAGTACAAATAAATGGGTGAACCCCCTTTCACTGGCCTCGGAAGCAAGCGCACCCACACCCATCCCAAGTTGCCTTGATATCAGCACAACACTCAGAATAACCGCGGTAATCATAAAGGTAGTCTGGAGTGTATCTGTCCAGACAATTGTTTTGATCCCTCCCCTGAAGGTGTAAAGAAAAATAAGAACCATGAACAGGCTTACCGTGATCCCCAGGGGGATTCCCCATGCATCAAAAACGAAACGCTGCAGCACGATCACCACCAGAAACATGCGGAACGAGGTACCGATCAGCCGGGAAATGATGAAATAGAATGACCCTGTTTTATAGGATGCAAACCCGAAACGTTTTTCCAGATAGGTGTAGATGGATGTGAGGTTCATCCTGTAGTACATCGGGAGCAGCACTTTGGCGATCACCGTATAACCGGCGATGTAGCCAAAAACAAGCACCATATAGGAAAATTGTTCATCTTTCACCAATCCGGGAACCGACATGAAGGTCACACCTGAAAGTGTGGCACCGATCATGCCGTAGGCAACCACATACCATGGCGAATTCCGGTTTCCGAGAAAGTAAGCTTCGTTATTCACTTTCCGGCGGACTGTCAGCCTGGAGATCAAAAAGATCAGGGATGTGTATACCAGGAAGGAAAACAATATCAGATAAGGACTCATATACCCTGTCGGTTAACTTTGCAGCGGCAAAAATAGCCAAAGATTTTGTCTTTTGCGCAGGCAATTATTATTAACTTTGGCTGTCCGCCACGAACCATTTAGATACCGCAAAACACATTGCACGTTTTGGAAACCTATTCCTCAAAATTATTGCAATCTGCAGTTGAAGAATTTTCAAAACTGCCGGGCATCGGAAAGAAAACAGCTCTGAGGCTGGTACTTCACATGCTCAGGCAGGATACTGAATCCGTGGAACGTTTTTCCGATTCACTGACCCGCCTGAGCCGGGAAGTTAAATACTGCCGTGAATGCCACAATATTTCAGACCACAGCCTGTGCGAAATTTGCAGTTCTTCGCGCCGCGATCCTTCCATTGTGTGTGTTGTTGAAGACATAAGGGATGTGGTGGCCATAGAAAACACCGGGCAGTTTCACGGCCGTTATCATGTGCTTGGTGGCATTATATCACCCATGGAAGGTATCGGCCCGGCAGACCTGACCATTGATGCCCTGGAAAAAAGAATCGCAGGCAATGCTGACATCCGCGAAGTAATTCTCGCCCTCAGCACCACCATGGAAGGAGATACCACAGGTTTTTACCTTTACAGGAAGTTACAGCCATATAACCTGAATATATCGGTAATCGCCCGCGGGGTTGCCATTGGTGATGAGCTGGAATACGCGGATGAGATCACCCTCGGGCGCTCCATCATTCATCGCACCGCCTACGACCTGACAACCGCTAAATAAGGCCTATGCTGCTGTCTGTAGTAATCGTCAGTTACAACGTTCAATACTTTCTCGAACAATGCCTTCATTCGGTATTCAAGTCAGGAGAAGGGATTCGCATGGAGGTATTCGTGGTTGACAATCACTCCGCCGACGGATCCGTGGAAATGGTGCGAAAAAAGTTCCCGGAAGTTAAGCTCATCGCCAACAAAAAGAACCTTGGCTTCAGTAAAGCCAACAACCAGGCCATCAGGAAAGCCGCCGGACGCTATATATTGCTGCTCAATCCGGATACGGTTGTAGAAGACAACACACTGCCAAAAGTGGTTGATTTTATGGAGCAGCATCCGGAAGCCGGAGGGCTTGGGGTGAAAATGCTGGACGGCCGCGGAAAATTCCTCCCCGAATCCAAGAGAGGCTTGCCCACTCCGGGGGTGGCATTCTGTAAAATATCTGGATTATCAGGCCTTTTCCCAAAATCAAAAATTTTCGGGAAATACCACCTGGGCTATCTTGACAATGATCAGACACACCAGGTTGAAGTACTGTCGGGTGCATTCATGCTGCTGCGAAAGGAGGCCCTGGATCGTTCCGGGCTCCTGGACGAGGATTTTTTCATGTATGGTGAAGACATTGACCTTTCATACAGGCTGGAAAAAGCGGGGTACCGGAATTACTACTATCCGGAAGCACGCATTATTCATTACAAGGGGGAAAGCACAAAAAAAAGCAGCATCAATTATGTCATGGTCTTTTACAAGGCCATGGTCATATTTGCCAGGAAGCATTTTTCCCGTAAACATGCCAGTTTTTTTTCCCTGCTGATCAACATGGCCATCTACCTGCGGGCCATGATCGCAATTGTATCACGTTTTACAAAACGCATTTTCTGGCCGGCACTGGACGCCGCCATAATTTACGGAGGATTCTTTTACCTGACAAATTACTGGGGGCACCAGATGTTTGCTGCCGACGCCACCTATTATCCGCCAGGGTTCATGTACCTGATGGTTCCTGCATACATCATGATCTGGCTGTCGGCTGTTTATATCAGCGGGGGGTATGACCGTCCTTCCGGTCTGTTCCGGATCATCCGCGGGATCGGACTTGGCACAGTCGCCATTCTTGTCATTTACGCATTGCTGCCCATCCATCTGAGGTATTCCAGGGCACTGATCCTGCTTGGCAGTGTCTGGGCCCTTTTTTCCATGTCGGCTACCCGAACTGTTTACAACCTGATCAAACACAAAAGCCTTCATCCGGGCAAACCGGGAAACAAAAGGGTGATTGTGGTCGGTAAAGGCAAAGAAGCCGGCCGGATCTTCCAGATGCTCCGGCAGGGAGGGCAGACTTCTTTCATGGGGCTGGTCAGCCCTGATGAGGAACTACCCGAAAGCGAGGGATTTTTGGGAACCGTGGATCAGCTTGAAGACATCGCTGTCATTTACCAGGTCAACGAAGTAATTTTCTGTGCCGGAGACATTTCTTCCCGGGCAATCATCAATACAATGTCCGGATTGCAGAACAAACAACTGAACTTCAAAATAGCCCCGCCCGAAAGTCTTTACATCATCGGCAGCAACAGCATTGAACCCTTCGGCGATTTATTCACCATCAATGTGAACTCCGTTCACCTGCCTGCCAACAGACGGAACAAGAGGATATTCGATTTCTCTTTTGCCCTGCTTTTGCTGCTTACTTTTCCGTTCCACCTGATTTTTCAGCGGCACAGATGGGGTTTTCTTACCAACCTTGTCTATGTGATTGCGGGTAAAATTTCCTGGGTAGGCTATCATGCATCACCCGGCAGGGATAAACTGCCGGCACTGAAACCGGGGGTTCTTGCTCCGGGCGACATGATCCGGAATCAACCCCTTGAGGAGAATACCCGTGATAACCTGAACAGCCTGTATGCAAAGGATTACAAAGTCGAAAATGACCTCCACATCTGCATCACCAAATACAGCTTCCTCGGACAACCACCCCGCAATTACTGACCTGTAAAACAATATCGGGAATGATCTGTCAAACCTTTTTGTCTTTATGTTGTTTGAATGTCAGGAATACATTGGACCAACCAGAAAATATTTAACATATGGCAACCTTCGAATTAAAGATGCCCAAACTGGGCGAGAGCATTACCGAGGCAACAATTACCAAGTGGTTAAAAAATACAGGAGACTCCATCGAACTGGATGAGCCGGTCGTTGAACTGTCAACCGACAAGGTAGACTCAGAAATCCCCAGTCCTGTCGAAGGTGTTTTAAAAGAACAACTATTCAGCGAAGGAGATACCGTTGAGGTAGATACGGTAATCGCCATAATCGAAATGGAAAGGGAAGATGAAGCTGATGATGCATCCCCTGTTGAAGAGAAAGAGGAATCGGGTGCAGATAAAAACCGGCAGGAAGATCAAAAAGCCGAAGAGCAGGAGCAGTCGTCCGGAGAAGAAAAAGCCGCCGGTGAAGAAAAAACCGCCGGTGAAGAAAAAGCCGCCAGTGAAGTCAGTGACCCTGAACAGACAGAAAGTACGAGGTTCTATTCACCGCTGGTGAGGAATATTGCGAAAGAGGAAAAAATCTCCATGAAAGAGCTGGAGCAGATCCCCGGAAGCGGTAAAAACAACCGGCTTACCAAGGAGGATCTCCTTGCCTGGCTGAAAGACCGGACGGAAAAACCTGCACCCCAAAAAGATGAGGTTGCCCCGGCTGCTTCTGACAGGCCATCAGATAAGGCTGCTGCTGCCAAAAGCCCGTCAAAGATCCCTGTGGGTGAGAAAGACGAAGTGGTTGAAATGGACCGGATGCGGAAGCTCATTGCCGAACACATGGTGCAATCCAGAGATACGTCCGTCCATATCACTTTATTCAGGGAAGTGGACATGACCCCTGTTGTCAGGTGGCGCAACAGGCAAAAAGAAATACTTCAGGAAAGAGAACAGGAGAAACTTACGTTTACCCCTATTTTCATCGAAGCCATTGCCAAAGCCCTGCGTGATTATCCGATGATGAACGTATCGCTGGACGGTCAAAAAATCATCAAACGAAAAAACATCAACGTGGGGATGGCTGCAGCCCTGCCCGATGGCAACCTGATCGTACCTGTCATAAAAAATGCCGGAGACAAAAGCCTTTTGGGGCTTACCAAAGAAGTCAATGACCTTGCCTCACGTGCCAGGGGGAACAAACTCAAACCCGATGAAATTCAGGGTGGCACGTTCACCCTCACCAATTTCGGTACTTTTGGCGCCACCATGGGCACCCCCATCATCAATCAGCCCCAGGTGGGGATCCTTGGCGTAGGTCTGATCGAAAAGAAACCCGTTGTGGTGGAAACCCCTGATGGTGACAGCATTGGCATCCGTCACCGGATGATTCTTTCTCTGGCTTGTGATCACCGGATTGTGGACGGGGCTTTGGGAGGAATGTTTCTGCAAAGAGTGGCCGAATACCTGGAAGATTTTGACACCCGGCAAACCATCTGATCCCTGAATAAGGGCATCAGGGAATTACGGCCCGTATTGATTCCTTCACATCTCGGTTCATCGCGCACGGCCTTTGGTTTAAACACGGCCTTTGGTTTAAACACGGCCTTTGGTTTCAACACAGCCCTTGGTTTCAACACAGCCTTTGGTTTCAATCAGGCATGCGGGCGCTCCGGAGGGTATTTATACCGTCCGGGCCATGCAGGTTCTCTCCGCAGCAAGATTTGTTGTACCTTCGCAGAAAACTTACCTGTTCATTCAAAACAACAAATACAACATGGAGTTAAATCTCACCAGGCCCATTGCCTTTTTCGATCTGGAAACAACAGGAACCAACGTGGTAAAGGATCGCATTGTGGAGATCAGCATTTTTAAAGTACTGCCCAACAACCACACAGAATCGCTTACCAGGCTGGTTAACCCGACCATTCCCATTTCGCCCGAATCAACCGCAGTTCATGGGATCAAAGATGAAGACGTGGCCGATGCCCCGACCTTTGCCCAGCTGGCACCCACCCTTGAAAAGTTTCTGGAAAACTGTGACCTGGCCGGCTACAACTCCAACAGATTCGATGTGCCCATGCTGATTGAGGAGTTTTTACGCTGCGGCATTCAGTTTGACATCAAAAAGCGCCGGCTTGTGGACGTCCAGAATATTTTCCATAAAATGGAACCACGCAACCTGAGGGCGGCCTATCGGTTTTACTGCGGGAAAGATCTTACAGATGCCCATGCAGCTGAGGCAGACACCAGGGCCACCTATGAAATCCTGCTTGCCCAGATCAGGCATTATGAGGGGGTTGAATATGAAGATAAAGACGGCCGCGTAACCAGGCCTGTAAAAAATGACATTCAGGCATTGTATGAGTTTTCCTACAATCATAACAATGCCGATCTTTCCGGCCACATCGGTTACAACAAAAAAGGAAAGGAAATTTTCAATTTCGGCAAGTACAAAGGAAAAGAGGTGGAGGAAGTGTTTAAAAAAGAGCCCCAGTATTTTGACTGGATGATGAAAGCAGACTTCCCCCTTTCCACAAAAAATACCATACAGTCGGTCATACTGCGGGGATTTGACAAGGGAAATGCCATCCTGAAAGATCAATAGCAGGCATGAAGATCATCTGCATTTCAGGGAACTACCCTGTACCGGCCAACAGCAAAGTGAAGGGTTTCTCAGGACCTCCCCGCATGTACCTGAAGCCGGAAACTGCACTTATCAGAGGCAGGATGCCCTTTTTTCTTCCCGGGTTCTCAGGCCGGATACATGCAGGGGCCGAACTGGCGGTTCGAATCGGGAAGCTGGGAAAAAACATTCTTCCCCGCTTTGCCCACACTTATTACAGTGAAATCGGACTGGCGGTCAATTTTACCGCCACTGATCATCTTCAAATGTGTATCAGGGAGGGGAAGCCCTGGGATGAAGCTACCTCTTTTGACGGGTCGCTGAAGCTATCGAATTTCATTCCGTTGCATGACCTTCCCGATCCGGACAACATCAGCTTTTCACTGGATTGCACAGGGGATAAAAAACAAGAGGGTCAGAGCAGTCAGATGATCATGCCATTGAGTCAGCTCATAGCCCATGTCTCTTCATTCGTAACCCTTAAAATCGGGGATTACCTGTTAACAGGTTCTCCTCCGGGTTGTTTGCAGGTCAGACCGGAAGACAGACTGGAGGGCTGGATTGCCGGGGAAAAAACCATTTCAATCACCATCAAATAACCATCCTACCACACAATTGTGTACTTTTGCAACAACCAATTAACCAACAACCAAGGGGGCGAAGCCCCCGTTAACCAAAGTGGCGTCAGCCACAACTAACTAACAGGCGCGACAGCGCCGAAACCAACAACCGGAGGCGCGCAGCGCCGACCAACCGGAGGAGGCGAAGCCTCCGACTAACTGGAGTGGCGTCAGCCACGACTAACCGGAGGCGCGTCAGCGCCGACTAACCGGAGGGGGCGTCAGCCCCCGACTAACCAACAACCGTCAGCGCGCAGCGCTGACTAACTGGAGTGGCGTCAGCCACGACTAACCAACAACCATACACATGTCTCAGGCGTTAAAAATCACATTGCGTTCCGGAAAAGATGATGCAGTGCGTCGCTTTCATCCATGGGTGTTCAGTGGCGCGATCAAAAAAACAGAAGGACGGGCATACGATGGTTGCCTGGCCGGGGTCTATTCCAACAAAGATGAATACCTGGGAAGCGGAATATTCCAGGATGCAACCATCGCAGTCAGAATGATGGCTTTCGCCCCGGAGCAACCCGATGATTTTGGGGTTGATTTCTGGGAAAACAAAATCCGCAGGGCATTTGACCTCCGCAAACTGACCGGACTTACCGACAGTCCCCACACAAACGTTTACCGGCTGATCCACGGAGAGGGCGATCATCTGCCGGGGCTGATCATTGATCATTATAACGGGCATCTGGTTATTCAGATCCACTCCACGGGGCTATACAGCTACCTTACTCCGATTGCCGGAGCATTGAAGAAAGTTTACGGAAATAAATTGCGCAGTATTTCTGATAAGAGCAGGGAAACATTGCCGGCTGCTTTCTGGGAGAACCGCTCGTATGAAAAGGTGCTTTTCGGTGAATGCCGGCAGTCAGAAGTACTGGAGAACGGACATCGTTTTCTCATCGACATTGAAGGCGGGCAGAAAACCGGATTCTACATTGATCAGCGTGACAACAGGAAGCTCCTGACTGAATACTGCAAAGAAAATAAAGTGCTGAACACCTTCTGCTACAGCGGAGGATTTTCTGTTTATGCCCTGAAGGCCGGAGCAAGTCAGGTTGACTCGCTCGACAGTTCAGCAAAAGCCATTGCGCTGGCTGAGGAGAATGTTTCCCTGAATATCGGACCAGCAGACATCCACCGTACCATTACAGCAGATGCAATGAGTTACCTGAACGGCATGGAGGAAGATTACAATGTGATCATTCTGGATCCGCCTGCCTACGCAAAACATCAGCATGTGAAACATAAAGCCGTTCAGGGTTACAAGCGACTGAATCTGGCCGCGTTGAAGAAAATTAAAAAGGGGGGAGTGCTATTTACATTCAGCTGCTCCCAGGTTGTGGACATGCAGCTATTCCGGTCAACGGTAATGGCCGCAGCCATTCAGTCCGGCAGAAATGTAAGGATACTGCACCAGCTTACACAGCCCGCAGATCATCCGGTGAATATTTTTCATCCTGAAGGACAATACCTGAAGGGCCTGGTTTTATTCGTGGATTAGTTTGGTTGCAAACATGCCTGAAGCAAATAACACCTACAAAAGTATCTGGCAGATATCCTATCCCATTATCCTGGGGCTGACAGCCCAGAACCTGATGATCGCCATAGATACTGCCTTTTTGGGCCGTCTGGGTGAAATAACCCTGGGGGCCTCTGCCATCGGGGGAATTTTTTACCTGTGTCTGGTCATGCTGGGCGCAGGGTTTTCAATCGGAACCCAGATTCTCATTGGCCGTCGAAACGGGGAGGGCAAAAAACACCAGATCGGGCTTGTTTTTGACCATGCCGTTTATTTTCTGATCGCTCTTGCCTTTTTGTTATTTCTGTTCCTGACCTTCATTGCCCCCACTTTCCTTCAGTGGTTTCTGAAGTCAGAAAGGATATGGACCGAAAGCCTTGTTTACCTTGATTACAGGCGGTTCGGGTTCTTATTCGGCTTTCTGGTGTTGGGCTTCAATGCATTTTATACCGGGATTACCCGGACACGGCTGCTTATCCTCAGTACTACAGTAATGGCGGTTACAAATATTATCCTCGACTATGTCCTCATATTTGGTCATTTTGGATTACCGGCCATGGGAATTGCCGGAGCCGCACTGGCAACCAACATTGCTGAACTGGTAACCTTCGGTTTTTTTATTTACTGGTCACATCAAAACAGGATGCTCTCCACCTGCCGGCTTTTTGTCTTCCACCGCCCAAACTGGCAGCAATACCGCCCATTGCTGAAGGTGGCTGTTCCTGTGATGTTCCAGTACTTCCTCTCCTTTGCCGCATGGTTTGTTTTTTTTATGGTCATTGAGCAGATCAGCGAAACAGCCCTGGCTGCCTCGAACATTACCCGCAGTTTTTATATGCTGCTGATGATTCCTGTTCTGGGCCTGAGTTCCGCAACCAACACAATTGTCAGCAACCTGATCGGACAGGGGAACAGCCAGCAGGTGATCTCCCTGATCAAAAAGGTTCTGATGATCGCATTATCGGTAACCCTGGCTATTATTCAACTGAACATTTTTATGCCGGCGCAAATTGCCGGATTGTTCACTTCAGACCCGGTGCTGGTGGAGGCAAGCATTCCGCTTCTGCGGGTCACTTCATTGGCACTGATTGCTTTTGCATTTGGAATGATCCTCTTTAGCGGTCTGTCAGGAACGGGAAAAACCCTGGTCGCTCTGCTGATTGAAATATTGTCGATCACGTTTTACCTGCTGAGTGCCTTTATACTGGCTGTCTTCCTCAATGCCTCCGCGCCCGTCGTGTGGTTTGTCGAAGTGGTGTATTTTACCATGCTCGGCCTGGGTTCATTGATGTACCTGAAGTCGGGCAAGTGGCGGGTATATAAACTATAACGGTATGACCATTGTTTCTGCAAACGGTTCATACCGGTTAAAATACCGGCACACACCTGGTCACGATCGCAAGGATTATTATATATTTGCAGGGTAATGCGCAATTCTGTCTGGTTTCATTGTTACCGCCATGCAAAAATCTTTTCTGACCTGTACTTTTCTGGTGCTTCTTGTAACATTTTATTCAACAAGACCTGTCGCAAGCCAGGAAAATGAAATACCCCTGTCAATTCCCCAGGGGACGCAGGATTATACAACCCCCTGGGTGGATTCGGTTTTTGCTTCGCTCAGTCTTGAAGAACGCATTGCACAACTTTTGATGATACGTGTTCATACCGACCGCGACGAGGCCTACTATGACCGGATAGTCAGGGAGATCAGTGAATATAATGTGGGAGGAGCAGCCTTTTTCCGCGGAGGCCCTAAACGCCAGGTTGCAATGACCAACCGGATCCAGAGCCAGGCAAAAACACCGGTATTGATTGCCATGGATGCAGAATGGGGCCCCAGCATGCGGCTTGACAGCACCATTGTTTTTCCAAGGCAGATGACCCTGGGGGCCATTGAAGACGACCGGCTGATCTATGAAATGGGAATGGAAATCGGCCGGCAACTCCGACGACTGGGTGTACACATGAATTTTGCCCCTGTAATTGATGTCAACAACAATGCAGACAATCCGGTAATCAACTTCAGGGCATTCGGTGAATCCAGGGAAAAAGTTGCCCAAAAAGGCCTGGCCTACATGCAGGGCCTGCAGGATGCGGGCATCTTTGCTTCGGCCAAACATTTTCCGGGCCATGGCGATACAGATGCAGACTCACATCATACCCTCCCCCTCCTTCGCCAAAGCTATGAAGAACTGGATTCCATCCACTTTTACCCTTTCAGGAAACTGATCGACCAGGGGCTTCACAGTGTAATGGTTGCCCACCTTGAGATTCCTTCACTTGAACCTGAAGCCAGCCTGGCCTCTACCCTTTCATACAATATCGTGACCCGGTTGCTGAAGGAAGAAATGGGTTTCCAGGGGCTGGTAATTACCGATGCGCTTGACATGCGCGGCGTATCTGACTATTTCGAACCCGGTGAACTCGAGCTGCGCGCACTGATGGCCGGAAACGATATTCTGCTGCTTCCCGAGGACGTCCCTGCTGCCATTGGTACAATCAAAAAAGCTGTTCAGGACGGTCTGATCACTGAAGAGCTTATCAATGAACGATGCAGAAAAATTCTATATTACAAAGAGAAGGCCGGCCTGGATGATTTTGATTTTATTTTTCCCAACGGCCTGATTGACGAGCTGAACCATCCTTCTGCCAAATTGCTCCAGAAACAACTGGCCGAAGCAGCGGTTACCCTGGTTCGGAATGAAAAGGATCTGATCCCTTTGTCAGGCCTCAACCATCGCCGTATAGCGGCTTTGTCGATTGGAGAGAAGCCTGGCAATCCTTTCCATGAAATGCTGAATCAATACGCCCCCGTGTCTGTTTACGGAATTGACAAAAAACACACCCCGGACAGGGCCCTTCAAATAATGGCCGAACTTGAAAAATACGACCTGGTCATCGTTTCACTGCACAACAACAGCATGTTCGTATCAGCCGAATATGGGATAACACAGGAATCAATCGGCCTGATTCACGCCCTGTCCAGGCGAAAAGAGGTAATTCTTTCTCTTTTTGCCAACCCATACAGCCTCTCTTTTTTCGAAGAAGAAATATTGGATACAGATGCCATCGTGGTGGCTTATGAAGATGGTGAGTACTTTGAACATGCAGCGGCCCAGGCCATCTTTGGGGGCATCCAGACCACAGGAAAACTCCCGGTAACTGCAAGACCTCTGTTTGATGCCGGGCAGGGCATCATCAGTCCTGAACCTGTCAGGATAAGATTCGGCCACCCGGAGGAAGCAGGGATTCCCTCTTCACTGCTCAGTCGTATTGACTCCCTTGCTCAAAAAGGCATCAGAACCGGAGCTTACCCCGGCTGCCAGATTGCTGTGATCAAAGACGGGATCATGGTTTATAACAAGGCTTTCGGATACCACACCTATGACAGCATACAGCGGGTATCCGTTTCAGATCTTTATGATGTGGCATCCGTCACCAAGGTGGCAGCCACAACAGCGGCCGTCATGCGGCTTGTTGACCAGGGGCGGATGGATCTGGACAAAACCCTCGGAGATTATCTTCCCTGGCTGAAAGAGTCAGATAAAGCGCCCATATCCATCCGTGATGTGCTTTCACATCAGGCAAGGCTGACTTCCTGGATCCCTTTTTACCTATCCACAATGGAGGAAGGAGATTTTGGTGAAGGGATATATTCGGAAAATGCCTCCCCCGATTTCAACCTCCAGGTTGCCGATGGGCTGTTCATGCATCAAAGCTACAGAGACACGATTTTTCAAAAAATTATCCGGTCTGAGCTGCGCAACAACAACAATTACCTTTACAGTGATCTTGGCTTTATCCTGCTTGCGGAAGTGGTAAAAAACATTACCGGACAAACACTGGATCAGTTCACGGATCATTTTCTTTACAGACCACTGGGGCTTTCCATCACCGGGTTTAACCCCCTTCAGCGTTTTGATCCCGGCCGCATCGCACCAAGCGAAAAGGATACCTTATGGCGGAGACAGGTAGTCCGGGGCCATGTCCATGACCCGGCTGCAGCCATGCTGGGAGGTGTCAGTGGTCATGCAGGACTGTTCTCCAATGCAGGCGAACTCGCTGTTTTAATGCAATCGTTTTTGCAGGGCGGCAATTATGGGGATCGTCAGTATTTCCGGCAAAACACCGTCGATGAATTCACAAGGGTGCAGTTTCCGGACAATGACAACAGGCGCGGACTGGGGTTTGATAAACCATCGCTAGATGACCCGGATTCAGGACCCGCCTGTAAAAGTGCCTCCCCGATGAGC
>SL_8KL_010_SEDDRAFT_10001876_pt1 | contig 18138 bp, 15 predicted proteins | sample SodLakKL_010_SED_4_FD_11160 | JGI IMG/M metagenome (IMG submission 11160)
GGCTTCAATGCAGGATAGAATCAGCGCTGTTGAAGAAAAAGTCGCTGCAGTTGATCCGGAAGATAGAGTTCGTGTTTTTTACGAAGTATACTCTGATCCGTTGATGAGTGCCGGTGAAGACGCTTTTATCAATGAAATTATTACAATTGCCGGCGGAGAAAATATTTTTGGTGATGTAGCAGAAAGCTATCCCCAGATCAGCGCTGAGGAGGTAGCTGAAAGGCAACCGGCAGTGATTCTTTTTCCGGATTATCACGGAACAGCCGATTTTGTTTTGGATGAAATGGCTGACCGGCCGGGCTGGGAAAGTGTCCCGGCTGTAGAAAATGAAAGGATCCACGCTATAAGCGATGATACCTTTTCCCGTCCTGGGCCGCGGGTGGTTGAAGCTGTAGAGGAAGCCGCTGAAATTTTTTATCCTGAGAAATTTGAAGAATAATGTTTTATGTGGTCTGATTAGAGATGTTTTTTGCGAGGTAGATTGTAACGGTAAACTATAAAGAAAACAGTGAATCAAAAAGAATATCTATTAATCTTACCAGGCCGCTGATCATGGGCGGTTTAGTTCTGCTTATATTATTGGCTATGGTTGGTGCCATGGTCTTTGGAGCGGTTTCGATTGGTTGGAAAAATGTCTTTATCATTTTAATCGATACCCTGCCCTTTGCATCACTATCTGCCGGCATTGAGATTTCGCCGACCCATGAGGATATCCTCCTGCAGATCCGTCTGCCCAGGGTACTGCTTGCTGCAGCTGTGGGCAGCTCACTGGCCGTTTCCGGAGCTGTGTTCCAGGGCTTGTTTCGTAATCCGATGGCAGACCCTTACGTGATCGGTATATCTTCGGGAGCTGCCCTGGGCGCTGTTTTTGCTATGCTTAGCGGTTTTAGCCTGGCGGTCGGTGGTTTTGGGGCTGTGCCTCTTTTTGCTTTCGGTGGTGGCATTGGCACCATTTTAGTAGTTTATAATATGGCCCGGGTTGGCCAGGCAGTGCCGGTAATGACTTTGTTGTTGGCCGGTATAGCTGCCAGCGCTTTTCTTTCAGCCCTGGTTTCCCTGCTTACATATTTTGCCGGTGAAAAGCTGCACATGGTTGTTTTTTGGATGATGGGCGGTCTAGGAGGAGCTACCTGGCAGCAGGTGCAGGTGATGGTTCCTTATGCCCTGGCTGGTTACATCTGTGTCAGTCTCTTTTCCCGTGAACTGAATGCGATGCTGCTTGGGGAAGAGACAGCCAGTCACCTGGGCGTAAACACAGAAAGAGTGAAAAAGATTCTGCTCACCGGTTCTTCCCTCCTGGTGGCGGCAGCAGTTTCAACCAGCGGAATTATCGGTTTTGTTGGCCTGGTGGTGCCCCATTTTGTCCGCCTGGTGGCCGGTCCCGATCATCGGTTTCTACTCCCGGCTTCGGCTTTGCTTGGTGGTGCTTTATTGATCGCCACCGATACCCTGGCCCGGGTGGTCATTGCCCCTTCAGAACTACCGGTGGGGATTATCACCTCTCTAATCGGGGCGCCTATTTTTGTTTACCTATTGAAAAAACGCAAGCAATTACGCTATTTTGGCGGGGGAGGTTGATTGCAATGGGCTTGAATATTGAAGTACATGGCTTAAAGTTGGCCTATGGCGCTCAGCCGGTTCTTGAAGATACAACCTTTACAGTAGAACGTGGTGATTCAGTCGCCCTCCTTGGAGCTAACGGGGCCGGGAAATCTACTCTCCTGCGTTGTATAAGCCGAATATTAAAGCCTACTGCGGGACATATTCTTTTAGATGATCAGGAAATTGCAAGGTTAGACAGTAAAGAAGCGGCCCGAATGATGGCGGTAGTGCCCCAGGAAACTGCTGCTGATTTTGATTTTTCGGTAGAAGATATCGTAATGATGGGTCGGTTTCCTTATCTGAAACGATTTCAAAAAGAAGATCAGGATGACCGGGAAATCGTGCGGCGTTCCATGGAAATGACGGGGGTAACCCATTTAGCTGATCGTTCGATAGCCACCTTAAGTGGCGGTGAAAAACAGAGGGTGGTCATGGCCCGGGCAGTTTGCCAACAGCCGCAGGCCCTCCTTTTAGATGAGCCAACGGCCAATTTAGATATTGGCTATCAGTCAATGCTTTTAGAGCTTGCCGCCCGCCTGAACCGGGAGCAGAAAGTAACGGTTATTGCTGCTATCCATGATATAAACCTGGCAGTCCATCATTTTAACCGCTTTATATTGCTGGCCGGGGGAAGGGTGATGGCAGCCGGACGTGCTGAAGAAGTAATTACCCCGGAGAATATCCAGAAATCATACGGAGTACCGGCTTCAACTTATCGGCATCCCCTGCACGGAGTTTTACAGGTTAGTGTAGTCAGGGGCCGAAATCCAGATGAAAAGAATAACTGCGGATCAGAGGTCCATGTCATTGGTGGAGGAGAAGAGGCAATGCCGGTTTTTGAAATGCTTAACCAGAGTGGCTGTGGGCTAACGGTGGGGCCGGTTTCAGCCCAGGACAGCGGCTGCCGGTTTGCACATTTTCACAGTTTGCCGGTAATCATCGTCCCTCCGTTTACCAGTATGAACGGAGCCCACAGGAAAGAACACCTTGAACAGATGCGTAATGCCGATCTGGTGGTAGTTCCCCCGATCCCCTTTGGTGAAGGTAACCTGCCCATATTTGATGAAGTGAGAGTTATTTTAAAAGAAGGCAAGCCGGTTTATATTATAGATCTGGACGGAGTGGAAAAGCGTGATTACAGCGGTAAAGCCCGGTCTTTGTTGGAACAGATGATTCAGGAAGGGGCTGTGGTTTTAAAAAGCGTAGAAGATTTAAAGGCAGTGATAACTCCGGGCGGAGGCGAACAAAATGAATAGTGATCAAGGCAGTTCCCTGATTTTGGTTACCGGAGGCGCACGCAGCGGTAAAAGCACTTTTGCTGAAAATTTAGCTGAACAGAGTGGCAAAAATGTAACATACCTGGCCACGGCCAGGGTCGATGATCAGGAAATGCGTGAACGGGTTGATAGGCACCGTGTAAGGCGGCCGAAAACTTTTTGCACAGTTGAAGAGCCTCTTCAGCCGCACCTGGTCCTCGAAGATATGGCGGATAGTAATAGCCTGGTTCTGCTTGACTGTCTGACCCTGCTTGTTAGCAACCGTATTTTGGCTGATTTGGATCAGCATGGGGCGATAAGACAGGGTGAGGACATTTTTGCTGACGATGATATATTGGAGGCAGCCGGTGAACGGGTTCTTGAATATATGAAGACTTTAAGCGAAGCAGCCTGTAAATGTCCGGCCGAAGTAGTGGTGGTCACCAATGAAGTCGGGATGGGCATCGTTCCGAATTATCCGGTGGCCCGCGTTTTCCGGGATTACTCCGGTCGTTCCAACCAGGTTGTGGCCGCAGCTGCTGATCAGGTTTGGCTTGTAGTCTGCGGGATCCCCCAGAGGTTTAAATAGGTGGAACGGACAGCGCTAAGCATATTAGCCCTGACCATAGCCTATGTGCTCGATCACCTGATTGGTGATCCATCTCGGTTCCCCCACCCGGTGCGGATCCTGGGCGCGGTTATCGATTTATTGGAAAATGCAGCTCGACGGTTATTCATTTCACCTGGGGGCTTGAAATTTAGCGGATTTTTGATTGTAGTTATTGCCGCCGGTGGTTCAGTTTTTTTAACGATCATTTTGCTGACAGCAGCCTATCGCCTGAATATGGCGGCCGGATTATTATTGGAGTTATATATTTTCTTTACTGTCCTGGCCGGTGGTGATTTACGCAACCATGTTATGAAAGTCGGGCATTATTTAAAAGCAGGCCGGTTGGAAAAGGCCCGCTCATCGGTTGCCCTGTTGGTTAGCAGGGATACCGGCAGCTTGAATGAAAACGGTGTTTCGCGGGCAGCCCTGGAAAGTTTGTTTGAAAATAGTTCGGACGGACTGGTCGGCCCCCTGTTTTTTGCCGCTTTGGGCGGCGCGCCGCTGGCAGTATTCTATAAGGCGGTAAACACTTTGGATTCGATGCTTGGTTATAAATCAAATGAATACCTTAATTTGGGCTGTTTTGCAGCCCGCATTGATGATTTGCTCAGTTTTATTCCCGCCCGTCTGACAGCCTTATTTTTAATCCTTGCCGGGTCTGGCCAGGGAGGATTCAGGCGCGGCCTGCAGGCCTTGCATGCAGATCGTCACAAGCATCAAAGCCCTAACAGTGCCTGGCCCGAGGCAGCGGCAGCAGGAGTGTTAGACATCAGGTTTGGCGGAGCGGACTTTCATCAAGGGAAGCTAAGAGAGCAGCCGGTCATAAATGTTCAGGGAAAAGAGTCTGAGCAAAAAGATATCTGGCGAGCTCTGGATCTGTTTTGGAGGATGTCCCTGCTTGCTTTTATTTGTTTGCTTTTAATATCCTACTGGTTTAGAGCCTGGGGGCTTAATTACTTTTGAAAAGTTATTTGCGCGCTCTGTCATTTTTAACAGTTATACCTTTACCCCATGTCCAATTCGGATCTGACGGAAAGGAGCTTTCTAGGTCGGCCTCCTGTTTTCCCCTGGCCGGAGCAACCCTTGGTTTGGTTTTGGCTGTTCTGGCTTTGGCGTTAATGCCTCTTTTCCCGGCAGCTCCAGTGGTTATAATTGCCCTGATCTTAAGTTTTCTGCTTACCAGGGGTCTGCACTTTGACGGGCTGGCTGATACAGCTGACGGTCTGATCGGGACAACCAGCCGGGAAAAAGCTTTTAAAGCAATGGAAGACAGCGCAATCGGGGTGATGGGCGCTGCAGCTCTTTTTTTTGTTTATCTCCTTAAATTTACTCTGCTCGTAGAGCTGAAAACTCCTTATTTTTTGCCGGCAGCCCTGTTTTTTATGCCCCTGGCCGGCCGGTGGGCGATAGTTTACAGTGGGGCCTGGTTTGCCCCGGCGCGTAACCGGGGACTGGGCGACCTTTTCCTTCGTGAACTGCGCTGGCCGGTTTTGTTGAAAGCTTCAGCCGGAGCGTTAATCCTGATCGGTTTGTTTTCCTGGTGGCAGCCCGGGTTAATTTTGCCCATTTTAGGAGGCTGCTTGTTGGCCCTGGCGGTTGCTCATCTACTGGCACTTTATGCCTCCCGCCGTTTGGGCGGACTGAATGGTGATATTCTTGGAGCAGCGAGCGAGCTCGGTGAAATGTTTTTCTTAATTGGTTTTTATTTAGGGCTGCGCCAGATCCTGTAAGGAATCAGTGCTGCAAGCTCTACAGCGAAGGCGGTGATACTTCATGTCCAGGACATTTGATGATGAAACAGGCGGTCATGGTGGAGATCTGGTCCGGGCAGCCCGGCAGTGGAAACAGGACGGAAGCGCCCTGCTTGATTATAGCAGCAATATTAATCCACTTGGTCCGCCGGAAGGCCTGCTCGAACACCTTTGTGAATCTTTGCCCGAAATAGTGAATTACCCTTCCCCCCAGGCCCGTGAATTGCGTGAAAAAATTGCGTTATTTTTAAACGTGCCGGAGGGAGAACTACTCCTCGGTAACGGGGCTAACGAACTGATTCACCTGCTGCTTTTGTGGCAGCGTCCCCGGCGGGTCTTAATTCCAGCGCCTTCATTTTCGGAGTACGAAAGGGCTGCTGTTCTCTCCGGCGCAGCGGTGGAGCGTTATTCCCTTTTGCCGGGGGAACTGTTTGATCCGGTTGCCATGGGCAGCATGATGAAGCAAGGCGATTTGCTGGTTATCTGTAACCCCAATAACCCGACGGGGGTGCTTTACCGGCGCCGGGATCTCCTGCCCCTGGTTGAGGCGGCGAAGGACCTGGGTGTAAAAATAATGATTGATGAAAGTTTTATTCCTTTGACCGGCCATCCGGAGGAGAGCCTCCGTGATCTGCAATCAGAAAATTTGTGGGTGACTCTTTCATTGACCAAGCTCTGGAGCCTTCCCGGTTTGCGCCTGGGCTGCCTGATCGGACCTGCCGAGGAAGTGCAGGAGCTGACCCGCTGGGGTGATCCATGGCGGGTCAATATTTTAGCCCAGAAAGCCGGGCTCTTCTGTCTGGAGCAAAAAAAGTACCTGGAAAAAACCCTGGCCCTGATCGAAAAAGAACGCAATTTCCTGACCGGACGGCTGCATGAAACCGGCTGTTTTAGGGTTTTTGAAGGTGCTGCTAATTATCTCCTGGTGCAGGGGACAGACCCTGCCTTCAAGGTGGCTGATTTTCAGGATTGCCTGGCCCGGCAAGGGGTGCTGATCAGACGGGCTGATAATTTTCATGAGTTGGATCAAACCTATTTTAGAATCGCTGTGCGCAAACGCGATGAAAACTTGCGCTTAATTCAGGAAATCGAGAACTATGTCAAAAAACAAAACAAGAATGCGAAGATCAATCAGGAAGCAGGAGGTGATCAGTCGTGACCGGGATGAAAGGAAAAGTCATGTTTCAGGGAACCGCTTCTTCGGTTGGCAAAAGCTTATTGTGTGCCGCCTTGTGTCGGATTCTCAAGCAGGATGGTTACAGCGCTGCGCCTTTTAAATCACAGAACATGGCCCTTAATTCCTTTGTTACAAGGGAAGGATTAGAAATGGGCCGGGCCCAGGTTATGCAGGCTGAAGCAGCCGGAATCGAGCCACACATAAATATGAATCCGGTGCTATTAAAGCCAACCTCCGATCAGGGCTCCCAGGTCATTGTAATGGGGCGGCCGAGTAGTAATATGAAGGCGATGGACTACATGCAGTGGAAAGAGAAGTTGTTGCCGGTTATTGATGAAGCTTTTGAAAAATTGTCTGCTGATCATGATGTCGTAGTGATTGAAGGAGCAGGCAGTCCGGCGGAAATAAATCTGCGGGAAAAGGATCTGGTCAACATGGGGCTGGCCACCCGTTTGAAGAGTCCTGTTTTGCTGGCCGGGGATATCGATCGCGGAGGTGTTTTTGCCTCTCTTTACGGAACTATTGCTCTTCTGCAGCCTGCTGAACGGGAACTGATTAAAGGGGTGGTTATAAATAAATTTCGCGGGGACCGAAAGGTTCTTGAGCCGGGTTTAAAGCAGTTGGAGGAGTTAATTGAAAAACCGGTACTGGGGGTCCTCCCCTATCTGCGCCTTAATTTAGATGATGAGGATAGTGTAACCGATCGTTTTGATAATCGGTCCACTGCAGCAGGCTTGANAATTCAGGTCATTTTACTGCCCCGCATATCAAACTTCACCGACTTCAACCCGCTTGAACTTGATGATGATCTTAACCTGAGCTATATTAGGGACCCCGAAGAATTAAATGATCCGGATTTACTGATTATCCCCGGATCAAAAAATACTATTGAAGATCTTTTGCACCTGCGCCAAAGTGGCTGGGATAAGCCTCTCCGGGATTATGCCGCTAAGGGCGGTTTACTGATCGGTATATGTGGTGGATTTCAAATGCTCGGGCAGCGGATTTTTGATCCACAGAAGGTGGAAAGTGCTTTTCCGGAGGTTGATGGTTTCGGCTTTTTGGATATGGATACAGTGATGGAGAAAGAAAAGTCAACCTGGCAGGTTGAAGCTTCCTGGTCTTACAGAGATGATAACTATTTTTCTGATATGGGAAATAATGAGCCGTTGATCGGCTATGAAATACATATGGGTCAGACCAATTATCGTTCTGTAAAACACCCGGTATACGTGCAGACCAGCGCTCGCTGGGAAGGAGCTGTCAATGAAAATGGCAATGTCTTTGGCACCTATATGCATGGCATTTTTGACAACTTGTCCTGGACCAGGAATTTACTCAATGTGCTCCGGCGGAGGAGGGGAATTCCTGAAAAAAGCGACGCATTTGCCCGCACTTACCGGGAGTTTAAGGAGCAGGAATATGATACCCTGGCCGATGTTGCCAGGGAGAGCTTAGATATGGAGCAAATTTATAAGATCATTAGACAGGGTGCATAAAAACTTAACCTATTTTTGAGAGGAGAAATGAAATTTAATGAGTGAACAGCAAAAAATGGAGCAGGAACTGCAGGCAATTATTGAAGCTATCAAGCCACTTGATCAATCGGCCATGGAAAAGGCCCGTAAACGCATGGATCTTCTGACCAAACCCCAGGGCAGCCTGGGACGGATGGAGGACTTAGCGGTCCAATTAAGCGGAATAACCGGTGATTTTTTCCCTTGTGGAGCGCGTAAAAGAGTAGTAGTTATGGCTGCCGATCACGGAATAACCGAGGAAGGTATCAGCGCTTATCCCTCCGAAGTAACTGCCCAGATGGTAGCTAACTTCACAAGCGGGGGGGCAGCTATTAATGTTTTTGGGCAGCAGGGCGATGTAGAAGTTGAAGTTGTTGATATCGGGGTTAAGGTTGACAATAATTTGCCCGGGGTAAAGAGAGTCCGGGTTAAAGCAGGAACCGACAACTTTCGCCGTCAACCGGCTATGAGCCGCAGTGAAGCTCTGCAGGCTTTAAAATCCGGTATTGACTGCGCAAGAGAAGCTGCAGAATCTGGTGTGCGAATCCTTGCTACCGGTGAAATGGGCATCGGCAATACCACGGCCAGCAGTGCAGTAATGGCTGCACTGAGTGGTTATGAAACCTCGCTTGTGGTCGGCCGGGGCACCGGACTCGATGATGACAGGCTGCGCCACAAACAAGAAGTAGTGAGTGCCGCTCTTGATATGCACAAGCCTGATCAGTCAGATCCCCTTGGTGTTTTGAGCCAGGTTGGCGGTTTGGAAATTGCAGCGCTGGCCGGATTGATTATCGGTGCTGCGCAGCACCGCATTCCTGTGGTGGTTGACGGTTTTATCTCCAGCACCGCAGCCCTGGTTGCCGTTAAATTATGTCCGCTTGTATGGCATTACCTGGTGCCTTCACACCTTTCATCTGAATCAGGCCATGCTTTGTTGATGGACTACCTTAACCTGAAGCCGTATCTGCACATGGGTATGCGTCTCGGTGAGGGAACCGGAGCGGTTCTTGGGATGCATCTGGTAGAAGCTGCAGCCCGGGTTACTGTTGAAATGGCTACCTTTGAGGATGCCAATGTAAGTAATAAAGAAGATAATAATGTCGGGTCCGATGTGAAGGGAGATTAATCAATGGATTTGTATCTGGTCCGTCACGGTGAGACCGAGTCTAACAAGGAAAAACGCTACAAAGGCTGGACAGAATCTCCCCTGTCACCAAAAGGCATCAGCCAGGCGGAAAAAGCCGGCTTATTCCTGGGCGGAAAAAATATAGAGGGTCTGTATTGTAGTGATCTGCAGCGGACTTTAAACACAGCCCGGATTATCGGATCCTGTTGTGGTATCAAACCGGTGGCCAGCCAATTACTGCGAGAAATACATTTTGGCCAGTGGGAAGGGCTTACCTATCGCGAAATTGAAGCAGGATGGGGTAATCAGGTAAGATACTGGTTGGACGATCCTTTCAAACGCTCAGCTCCCGGGGGAGAAACTATGGAAAAAGTTCGTGCCAGGATGCTTTCCTTTATAACTAAATTAAATGAACAATTTCCAGAGCAGCAGCGAGTTGTCCTGGTCAGCCATGGCGGGTCTATTCGGGTCCTCCTTCATCATGTGCTGGGCTTTGACCGGAAGAATTTCTGGGAGATTGATATTGATAATGCCTCGATCAGCTTGATTACAAGGGAAAATGAAAAAGTGAAAGTGGTATACTATAATCGGGTTGATCATCTCGAGGCCGGCGTAAAAGAGGAGGGAGGTTGAGATGGTAATTAATAGTGCTTCAGGCCAAAAAGTCTTTGTATCCTGGAGCGGGGGCAAGGATTCTTATCTAGCTTTGTTGTTGGCCGCTGAGCAGGGTCTTGATATAACCTGCCTGCTCTGTTTTACAGGCGAGGATGGCAGCAGCCGCTCGCACGGATTGAAGATAGAAATGCTTAGAAAGCAGGCTGAAGCTCTAGGGCTTCCCCTGGTTACAAAAGAAGTTACCTGGGAAACTTACGAGCAGGGGTTTGAGGAGGCAGTTCATTACCTTAAGAAGGAGATGAAAACGACCGGTGGTGTTTTTGGAGATATCAACCTGGCAGAACATCGCCAATGGGTGGAAAAAATGAGTAACCGCTGTGCTATAGACTACAATTTACCCCTTTGGCAGATGGAGGAACGTAAAGTTTCAGAAGAACTGATCTGTCGTGGAGGCAAAGCTGTGGTGGTGGCTATTCGCAGCGATCTGGTTGATGAAAAGTGGTTGGGCAGATTTATAGGCGAGGACTTTATTGATTATTGTATAAGTAAAAACATTTCCCCCTGTGGTGAAGGGGGTGAAGCGCACACCCTCGTTGTAGGCGGGCCTTTGTTTAATGAAGCTGTAAGTTATATATCGGGTGAAATAAAGCGTCAGGATAACCGGGCTTTGCTTGAGATTAGTTCTGATTAACTTTGCTATCTGGAAATCAAGTGTTATAGTATTGCAAACCGGACACCCTGAAATTCAGGAGTGTTCTTTGTTTGTATTGCTTAGTCATGAAACTCAGGCAAGTATTTAGACCATTCAGAGCTAGATAAGAGGTTTAAAAGATGATAATCTCTTCTTTTGTAAAGAAGGCCTTCCTATCAGGAGGGCTTCCTTGTTAATTTTTAATTTGTTCTAATCCAGGAGGCTCAGGGTTTTCAGGTAGCAGCAGATATGAAGCCCTATATTTAATTGCATGGCATCTGATGGATCAAGGGGGTTGTGCCCGGTTAAGCTTTCAATCTGTTTAAGTCGGTATTTCATGGTATGGCGATGCACAAACATTTCCTCGGCCGCCTTTCTTATATTAAAGTGTTTGAGGAAGATCTTAACAGTTTCCACCAGGCTTCCCTTACAATCATGGTCATAGTCGTACAGGGGGGCGATGGTTTCATGATATATGTCTTTCAGAGTTTCAATATTTTCTATGTCCATAATTAGCCGGTAAAACCCGAGATCTTTGTAAGAAATAAACCCCGAATTGTCAAGAAGTCCTAACCGGGCAGCTTGCAGGGTTCTTTCTGCTTCATGCCGGGCAATTTTAAACTCACTGATGCTGCTTCGAATGGTGCTGGTGCCGATTGAAATTGTGCATCCTGGAAAGAGCAGGCTTAACTCATTAAATAACTGGTTGGTAAGAGAGATATCATTTGCCGCATCTTTATCTTTGGTTTTCCCGGACAACTGGTTTGATTGAATTAGCAGGGTCAGGTTTTTGTCGGTGGTTCCCAGCAGGAAATCGATGTGACGCTGCATGAGAATTTGTGCTGCAGATTTTTCTGCCTGGCTGCTCAAACTTGTTTTAGCTTGATTAACCTTTTTAAGCTGTTCTTCTTCGCACCTTTCAATTGCTATTTCTAAAACTTGGATTGGTCTCCGGGGTTTAATGCCATGTTTAACAAATTTTTCGTGCAGATCTTCAGGGTGTTCACTATCTTGCAAAATTGACCATAGTTTTTTCATTTCGAGCAACTGTGATTCTAAGAGCAGGTGGTTTTCTTCCAGAGCATTGTTTGTCCCTTGTGGTTGATCGTAGTTCATCAGCTCACTCAACAGAGTCCGGGTTAGGCTTTTGAAGCTGACGTCGGGAGGTATTTCGATTAGTGGTATATGGTATTCTTCTGAGAATCTTACAAAAGCGGAAGGAATTTCTTTGATGTAATGGCCGGTTTGTATAGCTATTGCTGCCAGCTTTTTAGAGGCAAAGAGTTCAATCATATTGCGCTGTTTAGCATTGTCATGATAATTTAAGCCGTGCGCGGTAGTAATCAAGAATTCACCGGGTTCAATGTGGCTTAAATCATCCAGAATTTCCAGGATGTTAACCCAGCGGATTTCATTTTGCAATCCTACCTGGCCGGTAAGCAGATTACACTTGCTAAATATATCAGTTTCCAGAGCTTTACTGACAGTAAAAGCCACCTCTTGTTCACCACCACCCCATGTTTAAATATTTTAACCTGTTTTCTTTAATTCAACTTGTAGAGTGAATCTCCTGCCGTTTTGTACAGTTTGTATAAAAAGTTGTTATAATTTTTTGCCACTATAGCTAATGATATGATAAACGAATTATAGTAGAATTAAATTGATTCTACTGCTGGAGAAAACATTGCGGTTTTAAAAGCTTAATTATAGAGATCTTACCAGATAGTAATGCAAGCCGCGAAAAGATTGACCAGATCATTCCAGTTGCAGTAGAATCTTTTTTTATCTTTCTCCAGATGGGGTTTTTCGTGATGTCTGAGCTATACAGGTTGGTTAAAGAACAAGNGCAACAAGCAACGGCAATCGTCGGGGTTACTAAGAATGTCGGCAAAACAGTTACTTTAAATCACCTGGTCAATTCTTTTGAGCAGGAAGGTAAAAGACTGGGCCTTGTTTCGGCCGGGTATGACGGAGAACGTTTTGACAGGATGACCTTAAAGGAAAAACCCCGGATTTATGCGCCGCAGGATTCTTATGTAGCAACAGCCCGGGCTTGCTTTGAAGCAGCAGAAGCAGAAATGGATTTAATTGAGGAAGGCCCGCTTTCAACCCCGCTTGGCCTGGTCTGCCTTGGTCTGGTTAAAAAAGCCGGGCAAGTCGAACTGGCCGGACCGGGCAGTGTAAGCGGTTTAAAACATCTTGTTGACAAAATGACCTTAATAGGAGCTGAACATGTCCTGGTAGATGGGGCGATCAACCGCATTGCATCAGCTTCACCAAGGGTTGCTAAAGGGACTGTTTTAGCTTCCGGAGCTTCGCTTGGGCCGACCATGGATGATGTTATTCGTAAAACTATATTTCGGCGGGAACTATTTGAGTCGCCCCTCTTAACCGATAAGTTGCTTTTTGATTCAGCAATGCAAGGCCTGCAAAGCGGGAACGCAGTGCTGCTTCACCGTGAGGAAAATGAATATGAAATTGAAACGATTAGAGATGAGATTCCGCTGCTGGCAGGTGCACGGTTAATCGAAAAATGCCGGGAAGACACCGCTGCCCTGGTTTTCGACGGAGCACTGGTAGATAATAGTTTGCAGGATATTATGGATTTATTTTCTGTGCCGCCTTTTGTGATCGTACAGGATGCAACCAGGTTGTTTATTTCCCCGGAAATATTTTATCGGTTTTTAAACCAGGGAGGCAAGATTTTTGTTTTAAATCAAATCAAACTTATAGCAGTTACTTTAAACCCTGCGGATCCAGGTGGCCGGAGTTATGATCCACAGATGTTTTTAGAAAAGATGCGGGAAGCTTTGGACCCTTGTCCGGTGTTTGACTTAGTTTATGAAGAAAACATATTATTATAAAGAGAGGAGAATGGATTAGGTGGAAAACAAACTCGACCTTGATCATAATAAAGTGGATTTAGCCAGGGAAACTGCCGGGAAAATAGCTGATCAATTGCACTCCTGGATCGGCGATTATACCACCACAACAATTGAACGAGCAGCAGCGAGGTTGTTTGGGATTGATGGTGTGGATAAAGCCGGTACCCCTTTAGCCAATATTATTGTTGAGAAGCTTCAGGAGGCTGGCATTCTTGATCTTGGTCTTGCTCCCTGGATATCCAGGGCAGTAATTTCCAGGGAAGAATCCCCGCAGAAAATTGCAGAAGCGCTGGAAGAAGGAAGATTTAATGTGTCAGATATACCTGATTTCCCTGAAGAAAAGTGGAAGGATATTGCTGACAGAATGGCGGAGGAAGCCACTGCTAAAATGAGGGCTACCAGGGAGAAAAGGGAACAAAAAATGCAAAACGCGGCTCCACCTAAAAAGCCGCTTCTTTATGTGATTGTTGCCACAGGCAGTGTTCACGAAGACGCTATTCAGGCTAAAGCTGCCGCTTTACAGGGAGCCGATATAGTGGCGGTGATCAGGCATACCGGGCAGAGTTTGCTTGATTATGTTCCTTATGGCCCAACTACAGAAGGTTTTGGCGGTACTTATGCCACCCAGGAAAACTTTAGGATTGTTCGCGAAGCGCTCGATGAAGCCGGGGAGGAAACCGGCCGTTACATACAACTGGTTAACTATGCTTCCGGGCTTTGCATGCCCGAGATATCAGTAATGGGCGCAATTGAGCGTCTTGACATGATGCTCAATGATGCGATGTATGGAATTTTATTCCGAGATATCAACATGAAGCGGACTTTCATAGATCAACATTTCTCCCGCATGATTAATGCTTATGCCGGGATAGTTATTAATACCGGTGAAGATAACTATCTGACTACAACTGATGCCTATGAAAAAGGCTATACAGTTTTAGCTTCTCAATTCATCAACGAACAGCTCGCTCTTCGCTCAGGTCTTGTGGAAGAGCAAATTGGTCTCGGTCATGCCTTTGAAATTGAGCCATCGATGGAAGACGGCTTATTAATGGAAATTGCCCAGGCTCAACTATGCCGTGAGTTATTTCCCCGTTCGCCTCTGAAATACATGCCACCGACTAAACATGTTACCGGAGATATTTTTAAAACCTACCTGGTTAATGGCATGTTTAACCTGGTTTCAGTGATGACCGGCCAGGAAATACAGCTGCTGGGGATGCCCACTGAGGCAATTCATACTCCTTTCATAAGTGATCGCTATCTTAGTATCGCTAACGGTCAGTATATTTTTAATAATGCCCGCGGTTTGGGAGATGAAATATTAATTAAAGACGGTGGCCGCATCCAGGAAAGGGCGGCTTATATACTTGATCAGGCCTGTACCATGCTCCGTGAAGTTGAAGAAATCGGGCTTGAAAAAGCAATGGAAAAAGGCTTTTTCGCCGACATCAAGAGGACTGCTGATGGCGGGAAAGGTGGCCATGGGGTCATTCAAAAAAGCGACCGGTATTATAATCCGTTCCCTGACCTGTTTATGAATAACTCTTTACCGATGGAAGGGAGGCTATCCTAATATGGAAGTTGATTTCAATAAGGTTAAACCATATGGAGATACCTTAAATGATGGGTATGTGCAGCTCAGCTTTACCCTTCCTGTCCCGGCCGGAGATGAAGCTAAAGAAGCAGCCCGCCAGATAGCTCTTAAAATGGGACTTGAAGAGCCTGCAGTAACTGAAATGGCTGATTTGCAGGCAGGATTTTCTTTTTTTGTAATCTATGGCAAATGCTCCCACATGGTTGATTATTCATCGATCAAGGTTCCCAAGTTAGAGCAGAAAGTGATGAGCTTTAAAGAAGTCAATGCTCTTATAAAGAAGGAGCTGGATCGCAAAGTAGTTGTAGTGGCAGCCTGCACCGGCAGTGATGCGCACACTGTTGGTATAGATGCAATAATTAATATGAAAGGGTATATGGGGGAATATGGGCTGGAGCGTTATTCGGAAATTGAAGCTTATAACCTGGGCAGCCAGGTCCCTAATGCGGAACTTCTTTCCAAATCAGTTGAGCTTAATGCCGATGCAGTGCTCGTCTCACAGGTTGTGACTCAAAAGAATATTCATTTAGAAAATCTGACTGAGTTAGTAGAATTAGCAGAGGCGGAAGGTTTACGTGATAAAGTGCTCCTGATTTGTGGCGGTCCGCGTATATCACACGAGTTAGCTATCGAACTTGGCTATGATGCCGGGTTTGGTCCCGGAACGCTGCCCAATCATGTTGCCTCATATGTAGCTGCTGAATTGGTGCGGCGGAAGAAAACAGAGCGTAAAACTTAAAAAAAGCAGGGTGGGTCAAGCAATCTTTCCTGCTTTCCTATAGATGATGGTGGACCGGCTTTTTAAGGTAAACAGTTAATTGTGGAGGAGATTAATACATGGCTGTAGATCAAAAAGTGTTTGAAAAAGCATCAGGCTTGATTAACAGAGAAGATATGGTTAAACTCTTAAAAGAACTGGTCAGTATAAAAAGCCCTTTTTTTGAAGAAGACGAAATCATTGATTACCTGCGCGGTCGCTTATCTTACTACAACAGGTTGCAAACAAATATACACCGGTATGAAGAAGAAAAAATCACCGGTTTTAAAGGAGAAAACCTGGTGGTCCGCCTTCCCGGCAAGGGGGGAGGCCCTAAGATGCTCCTTAATGCTCATGTTGATACAGTGCCTCTTTGCGATGGTTGGACTGTTGACCCTTATGAGGGCATTGAAAAAGACGGCCGGCTTTATGGACTTGGCGCGCTTGATATGAAGGCTGGAGTTGCAAGCTGTGTTTTTTTGCTTGAAGCCCTGGTTGAAGCAGGAGTAGAATTATCCGGTGATATCGTTTTTACGGCGGTCAGTGATGAAGAAGGCCCCTTTGGGTTGGGAACACACTATACTATATTAGACGGGATTGTTAATGATTGCGACTACGCCATTATTCCCGAGCCAACAGGACCTTTTGCTCCAGGTGATGAGAAATTCCCCTGTGTCGCCCTGGGCAGCAGAGGCACAGCTGTTTACCATGTTAAGGTAAAGGGCAAATCAGCACACGGAGCTAACCCGGAAAAAGGGATTAATGCGGTTGAAGATGCAGCCCGGATTATTACTGCTTTGTCCGACAAATTAGATTTGGGTGATCATCCTTTGCTGGGCCCAGGGACAATGTGTATCACAAATCTCCGCGGCGGCGAGAAATACTTGCTTGTTCCTGAAGAAGCATCTTTTACGATCTATCGCCATACTGTAGAAGGTGATGCGGATCTGGCCCTGCGTGAGGTTAAGGAAATTGTTGATGATCTAAACCTGCAAAGCGCAGTTGAGATTAAATTGCGGGATCTCCCCCACCCGGAGGCTTACTTCCTGCCCTGGACCATAGAGGAGAGAACCCCTCTGGTTCAGTCCCTTAAACAGGGCAGCAAAAATATTTTAGGTAAGGAAATGCAAACTACCTATTTCCGCTCAGAGTCCGATGCCAATCACATCGCCCCGAGGTTGCAAATTCCTACAGTGCTATTTGGACCGGACGGGGCAAATTACCATGCTTCAGATGAATATGTTGAAATAGACACGATGATCGACACTACGCGAGTTATGCTCTACACAATACTTGATCTCCTATCATAGTTGATAATTTTTTGGGGAGGTTTTGATGCTAAAAAATAGAAATTAACAATGACTATCAAGCAAGCAATATTGGTTTAGACCGATAAAAATCATCTTAAAAAGGATACGGTTGATATGGACTATAGTAATGTGATTATAAAGAATGGCAGCTTTTATACCGGGGAAGACTTCTTTTATGGTAGTTTAGCTGTTGAAAACGAGAAAATCAAAGAGATGGGGAGTTTTGAAGAGCTTCAAAACAAGTACCCCACTATCGATATTGTAGATCTTGAAGGTAAAACAGTATTCCCCGGCTTTATTGACAGCCATATCCACTTGGTACAAACTGGTTTTCTAAAAGTAAATCTGGATCTTACCTCTGTTAAGTCTACAAAAGAATTAAAAGAGCTGATTAGAGCGGATGTAAAAAATAAAAAACCCGGGGAGTGGATTATCGGTTCTTCCTTTGACGATAATAAATTTGAAGATAACAAAATTCCTGATAAAAATGACCTGGATGAAGTAGCCCCTAATAATCCCGTATTTATTATAAGGGTTTGCACGCATTTGATGGTTGCTAACAGCAAAGCGCTTAGTTTAGCCGGAATCGACGCAAAGACAAAAGCTCCAGAAGGCGGGAAAATAGACCAGGATGAAAAAGGACAACCTTCGGGAATTTTGCGAAGAAATGCCGGTGACCTGATCTATTCGATTATTTATGCCGATACCGCAATGATTAAAAGAGCAATTAAGGCTGCTTTGGAGTATTTAAAAGAAAACGGCATTACAACCGCCCATTCCATGGCCATCGGGGTAAAAAATTATCAGCATTACTCAAAAATAACCAGTGCCTACCGGGAAGCTCTGGAAGAGGAAAATTATCCCACCCGGGTAAAACTGGGTGCCGAGTCCGAAATATTGAACGATTTATTAGCTTCTCAAATTAAGTTCCTCGATGGTGATGATTATTTTAACCAGGGTTATATAAAATTTTTTAGTGATGGCTCTTATGGGAGCAGAACCGCCTTATTGACTGAACCATACTATGATGATCCAGGTAATTATGGAATTGAAGCTACCCCGAAAAATAGATTATACGGATTAACAAAAATAGCGCATGATAATGGTTTTCAATGCGCTATTCATGCTTTAGGGGATCAAGCGCTTTCCAATATCCTCGATGTGTTGGAGGAAATAACTGAAAACGGAAAAAATCCTTTAAGGCACAGGATTGTTCACGCCGGCTTATCGCCTGATGATCTAAT
>SL_8KL_010_SEDDRAFT_10001878_pt1 | contig 18130 bp, 5 predicted proteins | sample SodLakKL_010_SED_4_FD_11160 | JGI IMG/M metagenome (IMG submission 11160)
TTATCGGGCTCTATATCTACTGAACCCTGTCCTTCTATGGTAACATCTAACGTGTAGTTATGCTGTTCGAACCATGCCGTGACTGACTTGTTCCCATCCATGGTCAGGTTGATCTGTTCCTCAGCACCTGAAGCATCTCCCGTCCACTCAAAGAAGTACCAGTACTCGTCCGCTATAGCTGTCAGATTGACTACCTCATTAGGTTCATACTCTGTCCTATTAGGATCTATATTTACTGAGCCTTGTCCTTCAATGGTCACATCAAGAGTGTAGGAGTTCTCTTTGAACCTTGCTGTTAATTCCCTGTCTTCTTTCATAGTAATAGTTATCTGTTCACTTTCTGATTCATCTGTTGGATGATCACCTGTCCACAAAACAAAGTACCAGTGTTCGCCCGGAATGGCTGTCAGGTTTACTTTCTCCTCAGGTTCATATTCTGTTTTATAGGGCTTTACATCCACTGAACCTTGCCCTGCTATGGAAACATCAAGAGTGTAGGTGCACTCTTCAAACCATACCGTCACGGACTTATCCTCATCCATCGTAAAGGTTATCTCTTCCTCAGTTCCAGAAGCATTACCCGTCCATTCAACGAAGTACCAGTGTTCATCCGGTATGGCTGTCAAATTAACTTCTTCATTAGGTTCGTACTCTGCCTTATCGGGCTCTATTTCTACTGAGCCGTTCCCTTCTACGGTGACCTCTAAAATATAAGGCTCCACGAACCATGCTGTAACGGATTTATCCCCATCCATCGTCATGTTGATCTTTTCGTCAGCACCTGAAGCGTCTCCCGTCCATTCAACGAAGTACCAGTGCTCGTCCGCTATAGCTGTCAGATTGACCACCTCTTCAGGTTCGTACTCAGTCTTATCGGGCTCTACATTCACTGAGCCGTTTCCTTCTACGGTCACGTCTAAAGTGTAGGTAAGCTCTTCGAAACATGCTGTAACGGACTTACTTTTGTCCATCGTTATTGTTATGTTCTCCTCTGTTCCAGAAGCATTTCCTGTCCATTCAAGGAAATACCAAAGTTCGTCCGGAATGGCTGTCAGGTTTACTTTCTCTTCAGGTTCATACTCTGTTTTATCGGGCTCTATATTTACTGATCCATTTCCTTCTACGGTCAAGTCTAACGTGTAGGTATGCTCTCCGAACCATGCTGTCAAGGACTTATCCCCATCCATCGTCACGTTGATTTTTTCGTCAGCACCTGAAGCATCTCCCGTCCATTCTACGAAATACCAGTGCTCGTCTGCTATAGCCGTTAAATTGACTACCTCATTAGGTTCATACTCTGTCCTATCAGGCTCTATATTTACTGAGCTGTTTCCTTCTACGGTCACGTCTAACGTGTAGGTACGCTCTCCGAACCATGCTGTCAAGGACTTATCCCCATCCATCGTCACGTTGATTTTTTCGTGAGCACCTGAAGCATCTCCCGTCCATTCAACGAAGTACCAGTGCTCGTCTGCTATAGCCGTTAAATTGACTACCTCATTAGGTTCATACTCTGTCCTATCAGGCTCTATATTTACTGATCCATTTCCTTTTATTTCTACATTTAAAGTATAGTTATGCTGTTCAAACCATGCTGTAATGGATTTATCCTCGTTCATCGTTATGGTTATCTGTCCATCAGTTCCAGAAGCATTACCCGTCCATTCAATGAAGTACCAGTGTTCATCCGGTATGGCTGTCAAATTAACTTCTTCATTAGGTTCGTACCCTGCTTTATCGGGCTCTATATCTACTGATCCATTTCCCTTAACCATCACATCGAGAGTGTATGGCTCTACGAAGTGTGCTGTAACGAATTTATCCCCATCCATAGTGATGGTTATATTTTCCTCAGCACCTGAAGCGTCTCCAGTCCATTCCTCGAAATACCAGTTTTCGTCCGTTATAGCTGTCAAGTTGACTTCTTCGTTAGGTTCGTACCCTGCTTTATCGGGCTCTATGTCTACTGAGCCATTTCCCTTAACCATCACATCGAGAGTGTACGGCTCTACGAAGTGTGCTGTAACGAATTTGTCCCCATCCATAGTGATGGTTATATTTTCCTCAGCACCTGAAGCGTCTCCAGTCCATTCAACGAAGTACCAGTGCTCATCTGCTATAGCCGTTAGATTCACTTTCTCGTTGGTTTCATACTCTGTCTTATCGGGATCTATGTCTACTGAACCATTTCCTTCAACTGTCACATTTAAAGTGTAAGTATTTTCGAAACATGCCGTAACGGACTTATTTTTGTCCATAGTGACGGTAATCTGTTCATTATTTTCAGAAGCATCTCCCATCCATTCCACGAAGTACCAGTGCTCGTCCGCTATAGCTGTCAGATTCACTTTTTCGTATGGTTCGTATTCTTCCTTATCGGGCTCTATATCTACTGAACCGTTTCCTTCAACCGTCACATCCAAAGTGTAAGGAGGTTCAAACCATGCTGTCACGGACTTATTTTTGTCCATAGTGATGGTTATCTGTTCCTCAGTTCCGGAAGCGTCTCCAGTCCATTCAACGAAGAACTGGTTCTCTCCCGGAATAGCTGTCAGATTCACTTTTTCGTATGGTTCGTATTCTGCCTTATCGGGCTCTATATCTACTGAACCCTGTCCTTCTACTATTATATCTAAAGTATAAGGATTTTCAAAGCATGCTGTCACGGACTTATTTTCATCCATCGTAAAGGTTATCTCCTTTTGGTCAACCGTTTCGATTCCTGTCCACCTAGTGAAGTACCATGCTTCGTTTGGTTCGGCATTAAGGGTTACTTGAGTTCCCGGGTAGAAGGTATGTATCCCTTCCCCATATCTAGTTTCATTTCCATTACCTTCTATTTTTATTTCTAAGTCTACTGGTTCTTCCTGGCCCTGCCATTCCAAAGCTGGATAGCCCCAGTTTCCATCGTGATCTATCACTGTTGCATGGTCACCAGATAACCAAGTTTCTTCTCCCTCGGTTGTCGACATATTCCAATTCTCGTAAGTATCTCTTCCACTTACATCTACCATTCTAAAACTGTGATAGCTGTAGCCTGATTCATAAGAGGAGAAATACAATTCTCCATAGTCTCCAAGCCCTGTTACATTTGCTGTTTCACCAGTATTCTGGTTAGTGAAAAGAAATTCATCGCCGGTGTACTCAACTGTTACTGTCCTTGGATCCGCTTCGGTAAGAGAAAATAATTCTACTTTATCTTTTATAGCATTATCAATACCGCCATCGGGTTCTTTTTGTTCACCATCTCTTATTGAAGCATATAGAGTCGTAGATTCTGTAGGGTTATAATAGGAATATGTCCTGATTTCCCCAACTGAGAACGGTTTATTATCGTGAACATAATCACCTTCATGTGAATACCCAGACGTGTATTCTGGATCCGAAAGAATGAATTCACCATCAGCGAATATTCCGTCCCCATCATCGTTAGCATTCTCGTTAAACTCCCTTATCGGTTCTCCGTACTTCCACGTCATTTCATCGGTCGTTCTGCCTTCAGCACCAGCAGCTGAAGCATTTTGTCCGCTTGTCTCTGTGTTCCAATAAGAGTTTGTAATTTCTCCACCCCAATACAATCCTGTGAATCCCCCTTTCTGCTCTTCATAATCATCTTCAGTCATCACCACTTCACCAACCGAATATGAATTAGAGATGCTACCTTCATCCATTAATCCCACGAATCCACCCGCAGTATAGTAACTTGTCACATTACTTTTAGAATACGAGTCTTCTACCGTGCCACCCCAATTCCTTCCCAATAGTCCACCTGCCCCTGTGATAGTGAGATTACTAGCCGCATAAGATTTAGACACAGTGCCCGAATTTCGGCCCACCAATCCACCTGCTTCTATTGGTCCGTTAGCGGTATCATTAAGATCAACCGGTGTCCAAATATGACTTTTCGCATAACTATTGTTTATTGTACCTTTATTATTTCCAACAAGAGGAGCTACTATGTCACATATTACCGCTGATATAGATGCATTAACAACTCCCAAATCAAAAATCTCAGCTTCACTACCAGTATTCCCAAATAATCCTAAACCGTCATCATAATCATCAGTTGTTCTCTGCATCACAAAGTCTCTTATCTCATACCCTTGTCCGTCGAAAGTCCCTTTAAACTCGTCAGTATCAGTATTCTGTCCTATCGGGTACCAACCCCAAAAATGACCGTATTCACCAACATTAGCATCTTCTGAAGCGTGCTCATCGTAACCTTCTGTATCTGCGTCTAAATCGTTTTTAAGCTCAAAATATACACTTCCATTTTCCGTATAGTTGTTTATCTTTTGAAGGTCATGCCAGTCAGATATCTTGTAAGGTTCCTCCTCAGTTCCTGCTCCTCCACTAAAACCATCTTTGTGTTCAAAGTTAACCGTAACTACTTTGTCTTCATCCATCGTAAAGTGTATCTCTCTTTTTTCACTTGTGATGTCTCCTGTCCAACCGTTGAAGTACCAATACTCGTCTGGTTCCGCGTTAAGTGTTATATTTTCATTTTCATATACAACGTGAGTTCCCTCACCATATTCTTTTTCAACCCCACTGCCTTCTATATTGATTTCCAATACTGCTGGTTTTTCACAACCTTGCCATCCCAAAGCTGGATATCCCCAGTTCCCATCATGATCTATCACTGTTGCGTGGTCACCAGACAACCAAGTTGCTTCTCCACCAGTTGCCGACATATTCCAATTCTCGTAAGTATCCATATATTCCCAGGTCATTTCTGCGGTATTTCGTGGAGAACCTCCAGCGGAATTACTTTGTCCGCTTGTCTCAGTATTCCAGTAGGAGTTAGAAACTGTACCACGATCGTTATACCCAATAAGTCCTCCTACATTTTCCCAACCACCGTAGCTCACTTCACCTGTTGAATATGAGTCTTCCACATTCCCCAACCGATTCCATCCAATCAACCCACCAACATCATTACCACTACCGAACACTTTAGCCGTTGAATACGAGTTCTTTACAGTTCCTTGATATTGGTATCCAACGAGGCCACCTACCCGTTCATCTCCTCTCACTTCTCCTGTTACATATGAGGTTGATATCGTGCCATAATTTCTTGCTACGAGCCCAGCTGTATCCCAATCTCCGTCGCCGATCACATCTACATCGACTAATCCCACATCAGTAATTTCTCCTTCGTTTTCTTCAAATAGTGCTTCTCTAGATTCAGTCCTTTCTATCTTCAAACCTGAAATCACATGACCCTGGCCATCAAAGGTCCCTGTAAATGTACCTATCGGATCCCAACCCACAACAGCATTTTCATAGGTTACATAAACGTATCTTTCTCCTGTATCTTCCTCTATTGTGATCGTGTCCTCTCCTAATGTATAACTCACTGCCCTGCCACCACCGCTTTCAACTGATAAAACTGAATCATAATCTTCATCATCAAAGTATATTTCTATCGTATCGCCGGAGTCCCAAGTTTCTTCCCACCCGGCGTCTTCTTCGACTTCATAATCCTCTGTCTTGGCGTTGTAGTCGGAGTAACCTGTAGTATTCTCGTCTAGATCGTTTTTCAAGATATAGTCGCCGTTTAAATTCTCTCTTACTCTGTCTAAATCGTGCCAGTCCTGTATTTCTGGTTTTTCGAAATATGCTACTATATCTTTATCCTCGTCCATCGTTATAGTCATATTCTCCTCAGTACCATCAGTGTCGCCTATCCACTCAAAGAATAACCATTGATCATCAGGTATAGCTGTTAAATCGACTTTTTCGGTAGGTTCATACTCTACCTTGTTGGGCTCTATATCTACTGAGCCCTGCCCTTCAATGGTCACATCAAGAGTGTAAGTGTGCTCCTCGAACCCTGCAGTTAATTGCTTGTCTCCATCCATAGTGAGGGTTATCTGTTCATTTTCTGATTCGCCTGTTGGATGGTCGCCTGTCCACTCAACGAAATACCAGTGTTCGTTTGGCAAAGCTGTTAAATCAACCTTCTCTTCGGGTTCATACTCTACCTTGTTGGGCTCTATATTTACTGAACCCTGCCCTTCAATGGTCACATCAAGAGTGTAAGTGTGCTCCTCGAACCCTGCAGTTAATTGCTTGTCACCATCCATAGTGAGGGTTATCTGTTCATTTTCTGATTCGCCTGTTGGATGGTCGCCTGTCCACTCAACGAAATACCAGTGTTCATCAGCTGTAGCTTCTACAATTACTTCTTCTCCATACTCATAAGTATGAGTGCCCTGTACTGGATTCGTGCTCCCTCCTCCTTCCACAGATATGTCAAGGTCATATTTGTAGATTTCAAACCATGCCGTTATCTCTTTATCCGCGTTCATAGTTATCGTTATATTTTCTTGCGTTCCTGTATAATCTCCTGTCCACTCTTTGAGGTACCAACCCTGATTAGGTGTTGCTGTAATATTTACCTCTGCTCCGTCATAATAGGTGTACCTTCCTTCCGGAGGATCGGTATTCCCTGCACCCTCAACATTTATCGTTAGAAGATGATCTTTGATTTCAGTAAACCACGCCGTTATCTCTTTATTTTCGTCCATGGTAATCGTTATGCCCTCACTCGTACCTACATAATCTCCTGACCATTCTTCGAAATACCATGTTTCATCTGGCAAAGCTGTTAACTCGACTTCTTCTCCTTTGCCAAATTCTCCACTATATGGTAGTTCCATCACTTCACTATCAATATCTATTTTACCTTCTCCCTGTTTATTTATTGTCAATCCGAAACCCTCTTCTGTAGAAAATGTTAGATTTTCACCATAAAATATGTACTCTGCATCACTTAAAATTGGTTCATCGGAAGCAATCGCCCTTAACTCATATTCAGTGTTAGAATCCAATGAGCCAACTTCTCTGGTAAGGAATCCTGGGCTCCCTCTTAATAGAGGGTCTGTTTTTTTCCAAACACTATCTCCTACTGGTCTGTATTCAAATGTAACATAGATCCCATAATGACCTCCCATGTCCAATAAGTCGGCATTGAAAGTAGCTGAATCATGAGTAACTCCAGTTGCTCCCAGTGTTTGGATTTCTGGATCATCTAAAACCTGGATTGTATTTTCATAAACATATTCGTTTTGTTGGTCAATTGTGTCTGCTCCAGTTCCGTTGGTCAAGGGATCAGCATAATATCGACCCACTTCACATCTGGCTACACTCTTCGCATAGAAGTCGAAATCACCTGAAGATTGGGGTCGGACCTCCAATTCTAAATACGCTTCTTCCCCTTGACTCCAATTTTCCTTCCATCCTTCCACCAACGTGTAGTCGGTAGTGACATTATCCTCACCGTAGTTTGATCCAACTTCTTCCCCGGGAGGGAACGTGTCCACCCAATCTAGGTTATGATCCAATACTCGGATATTATTTTCCCCAGGTTTCTCGGGAAAAGATATAGCTATGCTCTGTGTATTAGCCTCATAGCCGGTATTCGTTGCATTTACGGATATCGTTGCCCACTCATCTAAAGCTATACTTTCGGAATGATTTACAGATTCAATTTTAGGTTCCGGTTTTTCGTAATCTTTTATTTCCAACTCATAACCACTGCCCCCTCCCAGTTTGGGATAAGTTACCGTTAACACTATTTTGCCATCGTCCAAACCTTCCTTTTCTACTAACTCTTTTCCTTTTCCATCTTCATCAATTTCCAATTCTCGTTTTTCAAGAATCTCATCACCATCATTCACCTGAATCCACACTTTGTAATCTGCAGAGCCATTAAAACTTATCACTTTCTCGAAATTTGAATTTGTGTCTGGGTCATGTGTAAAAATAGACGGCAGAAATGAAGGTGCATAGGGCTCGCTATATCCATCTCCTATCCGTAATTCATTAGGGCTGTGAATCACATTCGCATGTTTTTTCTCAAATTCGGTCAAAAATTCTGCAGAACTAGGATTCGTCACGGCCCAACTGTATTCAAAAAAAATCTCAGAAAAGTCTTCATTAGTGTTATCTTCCACTATATCAATTAGCTCCGGCAGTCCGCCATGGTCACTTATATTCTCAAAATTTTCTACTTTAAAAAACTCTTTTATCCCTTCTACTCCTATTTGATTTTCCAAAAATATCCAAAAATACACTGCTTCATAGCTCATTTCATTAATTGGGTTCTCATTTAAGTCGTCATGAGCGTAGCTATCGATTTTATCCTGCCAAAAAAGATCATACCAATCATTGTCTTTTTTACCTTCCTGAACTAAGTTATAGGAAGCCTCACCTGCATCTGGATATACCTCTCTTCCAGCCCACGTAGCTAGACCTTCAACAGTCCAATTATAATATACAGGATAGTTCTCCTTTAGTTCATAATATGAATCGTATGAATAATGAATTGTGTGAAAAACTTCATGAGCTACAGTGTCTCTAACGCTATAAGTAGTCTCAAACGAGGTTCTCCAGCTCCCATTATCTATTTTAATTAATCCACTGTCTATAAGCGGATTTAGATCTTCTGGCCAAGCTTTTCCCAAATAATTATCATCAGATAAATTCGCTATCTCGATTGTAGCTTTGTCATCTCCGTGATATAGCTGATACGGTTCCCTAAAACTCTCGTCCTGCACAAAATAATCATAGGTTTCCTCCGCATATAGAGCAACTAACTCTGCATATACTCCTATTTCTCTAATGAGGTACCCATCTGGGTAATCACCAGATCCACCAGGGTCTAAATTTAGATGATTCATATCATTCTGATCAAATGTGTAGATACCTGAGGTATAGCCACTTTCGGATCCCACTTCCATATTCTTATCATATTCCACCTCAAAATTATCTGTCACTCCATATTCCATAACATTTACTGACTGCCAACTTGATTCGTTGGACTTGCCCGACCATCCGTCTTCTTCGACCTCCCATCGTAATTCAAAATTATCACCTGATTCAGCTTCTAGATCATTCTCTATATCTATTTTAGGACTTGTATTGAAGAACCCAGGATTGAGTCTTGTAGACCAGACTTCATCGGTTCCCCACCATCCGTCTGCAACTAGAGATAGCTTACCCTCATCCCCGATGCAGCCCTCTACTTCGGCTTCAAAAGATTCGTGTAACCATAAATTATCTGGTGGATAAGTCGTCCATTCTACTTCGGGATCTCCAATTACATCAAATTCACTTTCCCATGCATTATCTGGCCAATACAAAGGCTCAACCCTGATATCGTATTTTCCTCCCTGCTCGATATCCCAGTCTCCAAGGGTGTCTTCAAAAGAGACCACTTTAGAATCTCCTGGGCTTAACTCTACCGATTTCCAATCCACACTATTCTCCATATCGTCAATATACAGATCGATGGAAGTATAGCCTTTCACCCCGCCGGTGTTCTCAACTTCCCCTTCTATTGTGACTCTCTCACCAATGATAGCTGGCTCCGGGTTCACAGACCAATCATTCAAAACAATTTCTGCGGGTTCTGCTTCAGTAGTAAAAGTGATAAGATCCCCCCAATCACAATATTCATGATTCGGATCCCCTCCATAAATCCTATATTCATACTCAGTTCCAGATTCTAGACCATCAATTGTTTTATCAATTGAATCAGGACTATAGTGGGATTGTAAAGAGGTATATGTGAAACTATCAGAACCTTTCTCCCTATACATAAATTGTGTCTGGATTTCATCAAAGCTTCCCATATCGACTAGTTTACCCGACAAAGTTGCCGTTTCCTTTGTCACGTCTGAAGCACTCAACGTCTCTACTTCAGGATCCTGTTTTTCTTCGAGGATAAGCCAATCGTTTTTCTCAACTCTATCATATTCCTCTTCAAAATTAAAACTGTCCCAAACGGCATAAATCACATTATAGTTTCCTGATGTAAGATCTTCCGGAATATCAAAATATCTCGTTTTTGAAGAAGTTCCTTCATATAAAGTTACACTTTTGTCATTATCAGAATCACTTATATAATTACCATCTGAATCTTTGAGCGAGGCACCAAGTACAGCGTCTATATCTTCATTTGCAGTGTTATTCACTTCATAACAGAGACGAATCGTATCACCCGTATAGGCCTCTAGAGGACCCTCTTCACAACTTTGTTGTCCAGATTCCATTATTCCGACATCTACAATTTCAATATAATCTGATATTGTCCCATCAACAGTTTTTTGGTCCAACTCATCTTGAGAATCCTGTTCTCCAGTAATTTGTTCATCCTGCGCTTGGCCTTCAACCGCCACCAACATCCCGCTGAAGATAAGCAGGAGGACGATGGCAATAGCAGATACTTTTATTTTCATACTCAGCCCTCGATTTGATTGACAACCATATTGATTGATAGGTTTAAATATTTTAGGAAAGCAAAGATATTAAGACTCTCACGGTGATTCCACCTCCTCAAGTACTTCTTCACTAATTAGAAAACTACCGTACAAGATCTCCTCTCCTACCGTTGAAAAATACATCTAATACGGAATATTAAGATGATTCTAGACCAAAAATAACACATGTTAATTTGGAAAATTCGATTTCCGGACTCTCCTAACACTTACGATCGACTTCCTTAAAATTCAATTAAGGTTTGATCGCTGTCTAACTCTTTTATCTTCGAACATTCCTCACAAGATTTGGATCTTTCAGTAATCGGGAATAACAACTAGAGGAATTAAATAAAACTATAGGGGCACGGGGATTTCGACGTCTATTTAATGGTAAAAATAGGACAGGTCTCTTGCCCCATACACTTTAACATTTATATCCAAGGTTGAATCCTGTAGGAATACTGACTTTCATCAACTACAGCCCATTTAACTTTCCGCTAAATATATAATGATTAATAACCTAATAATAGAAATAATAGTAAAAAATAATATTGAACCAATAATAAGACGGATATACCAAGGTTGACTTATTATCCATTTATAAAATGAAAAACCTATATATAATGATATTAATCCTATTGTAAAACCTATTGAAACCAATTTTTGTATCCTTTCTGATTTAAATTGGGTGTAACTATATATTACGATAATAATCATTACACTGCCGAGCACATACATTAACCCCTGTGTTAATTCCGAATTGAGAATAAACATATCGGGATCTAAGAGAAAGGGAAATAAAAATAAAACTCCTACCACAAAAAAAATTAATGTTACGGGTATATCTTTTATTTTTATATTAAACATCGTTAAGTATAGTAATATTAAGATAATTAAATTTTTCGTTGTTTCTGGTTAGATGGGTGCTAACCTTTCGACTTATTTTTTTTCTCCGTTTCTTTTGTGTATTTCAACCGAGATAATAAATCATAAGATTAGGAAAACAAGATTATTTCACCCCGACTTAGAGACTATGATAAATCTTCTTTATGAATGTATATCTCCATCTGAAGCTAAAGAAAAAGCATAACAGTGGGACAGACATCCCAAAATTCTGAAGTTTTAGAGTATATGAAGAAATTCTGTATTTTTGAGATCAACATATAAATATAACAGATCTAAATTATTAAAAACAGATACAACTAACTGAAAGAAAACTTAAAAAGCGAATCAAGAAATATAACGATTACATATTGTCTGGTTTTCCCCCAGCCTAGTGACTAACAGAATTATATTTGAAGAAGCAAAGATTTATCTAGAGTTTCTTCTCGAAAACAATTGACTGCCCTAGTTAGTCTGAATTCTTCATTCAAGGAATCTCAGGTAAGATGAAGAAAAAAGGAACAGTTCAAGAAGGAACCATCTGGCACTTCTTGAAGCCCTCTAGGAAGTTGTTCTACCTATTATTATTTGCAATACCGTTTGCAAATTCTATGATAGACTAATGAAAAAGGAAATCATCATGATGAGGCTATGATTATTATGGCAAGAGAACTATTGCTGATCGTCTTTTTATTGAAAAAACAACAGAATTTCCACGAAGATTTTCACCAATAAGTTTTTTATATCTTCATTTATTTATTAAGTCGGTGAAATGATGGCGAAAGGTAAAAGAGGATCCGATAGGAAAAAAGCTGCGAGTAAAAAGGCAGATAAGGCAGACCAACTCAAAAAGCAGGCTAAGTACGAGAAAAAGGCGGCTAAACAGGAAAAGAAGATAGCGAAGTATGAGAAGAAGATAGAAAAGTACCAAAAGAAGATAGATAAGTACAGGGACAAAATAAAGAAGAAAAGGAAAAAGAAGCAAAAATACGAGAAAAAAGCAAAAAAAGCCGGACCTAAAGGGAGTAGCACTACTTGATTGAGTTCGCTTCATATCAATTTAATAGTCACGTTTTAAACCTGATCCCTATCCTTTTAGAGTGGTGAGATAGAGCACATATCTATATAATAAATCTTAGTCAAAGGAATGAGCTCCTCAAAGTGTCGTGAGGGGATTGTAGGGTCTTTAGGACCTCCTACGGCCGAGAAAAAATGACACTAATGGAAAACCAAATAGCCATGGTTACGGCATTTCAGATAAAATTCTACGAAAGAGGTCTGTCAAACTTTAGTGTTGTTGTAAATTAGACAAAATAAAGAATATCTGTCTAGATAATATTTTGCATAACAATATAATCTAAAAATTCAAAAAAATCATTAAATATATCGATGAATCTCATAAAACGAAAATTACTTATAGAAAAACCCAATTATCAAAATGAGGTGAAATTAAATGGGACTAGAAGATTTACTAAAACCAGGAGAGGATGTTGAGTTCAGCTCATCAGGAGAAGTAAAGTACGCTGATAAAGATTACAATGTCTATCTGACGGCAGATAGGTTTATTTTGCACAAGGAAAGAGGTATACTCCCGATAGGATTTCTCCAGTCGGATGACATTGTTTCGTGGAAGCTAAAGAATATTGAACGGGCCGATTTCCAGGAAAAAGGGACAATTAGTACGAAAGGGATTGTGACTATTGAGATGAAAAATAGAAAAATTCAAGTAGAAGCAAGTAGTGCTCAAGAAGGACAAAATTTATACCAGAACCTAATGCAATTCATCTGATCTCAAATGAATTGCAAACATTGTGGAAAAGAAATACCGAACGACTCAAAATTTTGTCCTGAATGTGGTAGTCAAATATCTGAGGAATCACAAAACAAGACAGGTGGTCTAAAAGAAAAAAAGCTTCAAAATCTTTTTTTATTTCCTGAATATTCTGGAGAACTGATAGACGAATTTGAAACTTACAAAGATCTCCCTACAGCCGTTTTTCAAGGCGGGAAATATTATATATGTCCTAATTGTGAAGAATATAACGACTGTTTAAAAAGTGTTGATAATGAAATTATTTACTTAAATGATCCTGAAATGACTAGGACAAATAAATCATATCTTGTAAAAATATATGAATTATTAAAGTGTTCAAATTGCGGCTATGAATTCATGATGTTAAAAGATAAAGAAAACAGAAGAGGTTCGGAAACAACCGGCAAAAAAATATGTGTTTCACCATCCGAATTATGCAAAATTTGTTATGATAATGATACCATAAAATTGCCAACAACCAATTGTGATAAATGTGGATTGCCTATTTGTGAAGACCATCTAGAACTAAATAAATTTGGTTATCATTTATGTCAAAAATGCACCAAAGTTTTTATAGAAAAACATAGAGAGGATTTTTGCGAAGTCTGTTTTAAAGAAGGTACATATACAAAATCTACTGAGAAATGTGACCAATGTGGAAAAGGCTTATGTGATAAACATAAAAACAAAAAAATTGTTTTGAGTCCTAAGATTTATTGTCCGGAATGTATTGCTAAATAACAGTTCAATTTTTCCCAGTATCTAATATGATTTTATTATCTTTGATTAAATATAATGAATATAGCTTTATGCTTTTTCTCATAATCCTATAACTTCTATGAAAGATATAAAATAATCATGAAATTTGAAGAATATATCAGTTTCTTCTCAAATGGATACTTATCTATATTCTTTTGTCCATCTTTTCCGATTTTCTTTAGAAATTTCATGCCATGAAATGGAACTAAGGAGGGTTATAATGGTTATCGAATAATACGTTTGTAGTCGGCTTAAAAATAACAAAGAAAACATGGAAAATTTTAATATCAATTCGAATTTCACCATTTGTTATTGTAGATAGCCATGTCTATAACTACAAAGTTGGATAACAGTTCTAAGGTCATTTTGAAAACTCCTCTTCGAACAGGCTTTCCTCCATCTTTTTTTCCTCAACGAAATCCTTGATTATCTCTTCTTCATCTTTTTCTTTCACCGTTGGATTGGTTCCTTTACCTTTATTCATCATGTACCCTATTATAGCTAGGGTTATCATTATGACTAGGATTCTCCCTATTATTATCAACGTATCTATCTTGTCCTCCTGGTCTTCTTCATCAGGTTTTAGTCCTTTTTGTTCATTGGTTAGTCCATAAGAATCAATGGGGATCTCTTTATCCTCTTCGTAGACCTCCACCTGAACCGTTTCCTTTTCAGTACTATTGAGGTTGTCCCATTCATCGACTATAAATTCATATTTTTTGTCTTCCTCAGTCAAAATGTCAGTAGCTTGGAATATTTGATAATCATCGTCGGGACCCGTATATGTTATCGTGGGATCCACCTCTACTGAGGAACTAATTGGATTGAAATCTATACCTTGACTAAGGTTATCAACTTCTATATTGTACTCATAGGAAGTATCGCTAGATAGGTTAAGCCGATACGAATATAATTCTTTCTCCCCATTCCCATTAGTTTCTGTAGTAGACATATACACAAAAGAATCATCATTTATAGCTGGATCAACTTCATACTCTATCTCATCTGGAATAGCATAAGCCACTATATTTCCTTCCGTCACCCCTGCACTACCTGGTATGCCCTGTTGGAATGTCTGTGAATCTCCTTTAGTTTTGAAGTAATTATTGTTGTTGTCTTCACTGACTATTTTTAAGTCCTTATCACCTATAATTATATCATAATTATCAGGGGAATAGTCTTTCCAATCTGAACTTAAATCACCCAAATTAAAAAACCAATGTCTTTTCATAATGTCAGGTGAGATAGTCAAAAACTCATTCCATGTAGTACTCCCATAATTATATTCGAATTTCTCATTCTTGAACCAGTAATTAGCTTCTCTCGTTCTATGATCATCGTCATTTGGGTCATAGATCTTTAATATAGCTCGGTCATTTTCATATACTTCTATTCCATGAACAACCACAGCATGTGGATCATTGGGACCGAGACCCAATAGAACAGGTTTGTCATTGGAAAGAGTATCATTTAATTCCTCATATTCCTCAGAATGATCATGTTCAAGTGAATAAAAATTTAAACGGTTATTCTTTAGATCGAAATTTTGATGCAGTAAAATTGAGAGAGAAACATTGTTAATATTATTTTCAGAATCCGCAGGAAGAGACAGATCCCAAGTGCTGTCAGCCTTTTGTCCATTTTCCATCAACGGTAAAGAAGGTTTTTCTTCTTTTCCCATCCCGTAACGTAGATAATAAAGGATAGCAGTAGAGCTCATGCCATAACAATTAGTACCATTAAATTCACCTGGTGAAATAAACCCTGGATCAGTAAACCCAAAATTATCAAAACTGTATTCCCATTTCTTTCCCCAATCGATAAAAGATTCATATAAGGGTTTCTCCTTGAAAAATACATCAATAGATTTATCTTCATTCATAAGGACCTTTATCTCCTTATCTGTTCTTTCCCTTCTCTCTTTATTATTAATAGTGATCTCCCAATAATCGAGTTCATAGCCCTCCTCAGGAAGAGCTTCAAGACTTATTTCTTCACCTTCTTCAAAATCATTTGACCACAAATCTTCTACTCTTTCATCGTTTACTTTTACTGCACCAAATGGACCAATGTTTAACTCAAGAGTGTATAACTCCTTAGGTTCATAGAAGTTAGCAGTAATTTGCTTATCCTGGTCTATTTCTATATTGATTACCGACTCCTCGCCCGTGTAATCACCTGTCCACTCGTCGAACTCCCAGCCTTCAGCCGGTGTAGCTTCTACCGTAACAACTGTTCCCTCCTCGTAGGTGTGAGTACCTTCTGAGGGAGAAGTACTGCCTTCTCCGTTAATATTTATTGAGAGACCGTATTCTACCATTTCTTCTTCGAATACCGCTGTTATACTCTTGTCAGCATCCATGGTTATATCTATCTTTGTGTCGGTACCAGTTTCATCACCTGTCCATTCCTCAAAGTACCAACCATTAGCAGGATTAGCTTCAACGGTTACAACAGCCCCTTCTTCGTAGGTGTGGGTACCTTCTGAAGGATTAGTACTACCTTCTCCATTTGTACTAATAGTTAGATCGTATTCAACCGTTTCTTCTTCAAATACTGCTGTTATACTCTTGTTGGAGTTCATCGTTATATTTATTGGATTTTTGGTACCCGTTTCGTCTCCCGTCCACTCATTGAAGTACCAACCTTCTTCAGGGAACGCTTTTAGTTCGACTTCGGTATTGTTATTATATACCTCTTCATAGGGCCATTCCGTCACTTCGTGACCATCGACTTCAACTTTACCTTTCCCTATTGATTCATTTATTGTGAGAGTATGTTCCACTGACTTTTCCTCTCCTGTTATCGCATATAAGTAACCGTAAATCATATCTTCGTCCCAAGACCCTATGTATATTGTTCCGTCTTTTCCGATGGCAGGCGAAGATTCCATACTTCCGTTTGGCTCAAAGCTCCACTTTTCCGTCCCATTCGGATCAATACCATACAGATTATCACTCTTAGGGGCGATATATATCGTGCCGTCACTGCCAATTACTGGCGAAGAAATACGGAAATCACTCCCTGTATTTAAGCTCCATTTTTCCGTCCCATCTGAATTTATTGCATACAGGTTATTATCATTCGAGCCAACGTATATAGTACCGTCGTCTCCTATAGCCGGTGAAGACCAAATTTTATCGCTTGTCTCAAAGCTCCATTTTTTTGAACCATCTGGACTCAACGCAAAAAGATTCCCATCGTCGCACCCCACGTATATCGTTCCATCATTACCAATGGCAGGTGAAGAAGCTACCCAATACCCGCCTGTTCCAAAACTCCATTTTTCCGTCCCATTCGGATTCAACGCATATAGGTAACCGGCATCAGATCCCACGTATATAGTACCGTCGTCTCCTATAGCCGGTGAAGAAAACACAGTATCGCCTGTCTCAAAGCTCCATTTTTCCGTCCCATCTGAATTTATTGCATACAGGTTATTATCATTCGAGCCAACATATATAGTACCGTCGTCTCCTATAGCCGGAGAAGAATCCACCATATTCCCTGTTTTGAAACTCCATTTTTCCGTCCCATCTGAATTTATTGCATACAGGTTGTTGTCACTAGAGCCAACGTATATAGTACCGTCGTCTCCTATAGCCGGTGATGAACTCACAGTATCGCCTGTCTTAAAGCTCCATTTTTCCGCCCCATCTGAATTTATTGCATACAGGTTATTATCATTCGAGCCAACGTATATAGTACCGTCGTCTCCTATAGCCGGAGAAGAATCCACCATATTCCCTGTTTTGAAACTCCATTTTTCCGTCCCATCAACATGGCTTGTATCATATGGACTCCTGCCAGTATTATTCTGATTACGTCCAAAACTGGGCCAAGGTGAGTGCGCCAACTTTGTGGGTTCGGTCCCCCTCTTTACATCTTCCTTAACCTCTTCCTCCTTTACATCTGTCACTTCGCCTGCAACGGCTACTAGTATCCCGCTGAGCAGCAGTGAAAAGGTGATGATGAAGACAAATAATTTCATTTTCATATAATTGTCCTCTTCTAGATTGTTATTAATATAGATGGATAGGTTTAAATATTTTATCAAATTGGGTATTATAAAGTCTCTAGAGGTTATTCTACCGCCTAAGATACTTCTCTACTAATTAGAAAAATACCGTACAAGATCTCCTCCCCTAAGAATGAAAAATACATCCGATACAGAATATGAAGATGATTCTAAACCTAAATTAACACGTGTTAATTTGGAAAACTCGATTTCCGGGCTCCCCTAACACTTACGATCGACTACCTTGAAGGCTTGATGGCCTCTTAGCTCTTTCAGTTATTTAAATAAAATATAAAAATAAAACTATGGGGGCACGGGGATTTACCCATGTAAAAAGATTTGACATCAGAACTTACGAGGTTAGTCACCCTGTAGGAACCTTCAGATTGT
>SL_8KL_010_SEDDRAFT_10001882_pt1 | contig 18102 bp, 13 predicted proteins | sample SodLakKL_010_SED_4_FD_11160 | JGI IMG/M metagenome (IMG submission 11160)
CCAAAAACAGGCTTGCCGCTGCTGAATCGGAATTGCTGCAGGCCAAGTATGAATATGTGTTCAGGGTGCAGATCCTGGACTTTTATATCGGGAATCCCATATCATTAAATAACAACCGGTAGGAAAGGGTTGGGTTGTTTAAGGCTTGTGCTGAAAGCAATCAATCTTCAATATCAGGTATTATCTCTGCTTCCATGAAACAAAATAAAGTACTTAAGATTACATTGATCATTCTGGGCGTGCTGATCGTTTTTCTGATCATCGGGCGCCGTGCAGGGCTGATCGGTTCATCAGAGGGGTTGCGTGTATCTGTCGAGGCCGCTGAAAAAAGAGATATTGTTGAAATTGTCACCGCAAATGGCCGTGTTCGACCGGTTACTGAGGTGAAGATCAGCTCCGATGTATCGGGTGAGATCATTGAGCTGAATGTGGAAGAAGGGGATTATGTGGAAAGGGGTAAATTGCTTGCCCGGATCAATCCGGACATTTACGAGTCGGCCCTGGACAGGGCTGAGGCCGCGCTGAATACAGCAAGGGCAAACCTCGCAAGTGCCAGGGCACGGACTGTCCAGGCGGAAGCCCAATTTGCCAATGCGAGTGCCAGCTATGAAAGAAACAGGCGCTTATTTGAACAGAACGCCATTTCTGAATCGGAATATGACAATGCGCTGTCGCAATACAGAAGCGCGGAAGCCGACCTGGAGGCCAGCAGGCAAAATGTTGTGGCCAGTGAGTTCCAGGTGAAAAGCGCGGAGGCCGGTGTGAATGAAGCCCGCGATAATCTTATCAAGACGACGCTTTTTGCACCCATGGACGGAACGGTATCCAGGCTGGACTCGGAGATCGGGGAAAGGGTTGTGGGTACCTCACAGATGGCCGGTACGGAGATTATGCGTATTGCCAACCTCAATGTGATGGAAGTGCAGGTGGAAGTGAACGAAAATGACATTGTCAGGGTCAATGAAGGTGATACAGCTTACATTCAGGTGGATGCCTTTTTTGGTGATAATTTCATGGGTGAGGTAACCTCCATTGCCAATTCAGCCATCGGGGAAGGTTTATCGACCGACCAGGTGACCAATTTTGAAGTACGTATCCGGATTTTGCCCGAATCATATGAACANNTGCTCCGGGAAGAGCGCCCGCATCTGTCCCCGTTTCGCCCCGGGATGTCTGCAGCAGTTGACATTCAGACAAGACAGGCCTACAATGTGGTATCGTTACCCATTCAGGCGGTGACCACCAGGGCAGACACCGGTCGCGACCGGGACGGCAGTGATGAGGACCGTGACCGGGATGACGTCAGGGCACGCCCCAAAGAGTATGTGTTTCTTTTCATTGACGGGATTGCCGAGCGGATTGAAGTCCGGTCAGGCATCCAGGATAGCCACCACATAGAAATTCGTGAAGGACTGGAAGAGGGGCAGGAAGTAATTACGGGCCCCTACCGACTGGTGTCGCGTGAACTCAGCGATGGCGACGAGGTAGTCAGGGTTGACCGACAGAACCTCTTCCGCGATTAGCGTCGCGTTTGACCCCAGCGGGGTCACACATTACTACTGACCCTGAAGGGGTCACATGTTACTACCGACTCCGGTAATAACTGTTGCCCGGCAAGCACATACCCGGGATCTTGCAAAATTGACCCTGAAGGGGTCACATGTTACTATGGCTGTGATACTACATATAGAGACGTCTACACGGGTCTGTTCCGTGGGTTTAAGCCGTGAAGGCGAATGGCTGGCTGTGCGTGAAGACAGAAGCCAAAACTACTCCCATTCAGCCCTGCTGACGGTTTTCATGGAAGAAGTAATGAAGGAAGCTGCGGTAAAAGCGGACGAGGTTGATGCGGTGGCGGTAAGCCGCGGACCGGGCTCTTACACGGGGCTGCGGATTGGCGTTTCCGCCGCCAAGGGGTTTTGTTATGCCCTGGATATTCCACTGATCGCTGTCGACACCCTTAAAGCACTGACGGTTTCTACCATGGCTTTCGTTAATTCAAATCCTGACGACGCTGCTGGTTCCCCGAAAGCATTGGAAGCACCCACCGGACCGAACGTTCTGTATTGCCCGATGATCGACGCCCGGCGCATGGAAGTGTATTATGCCCTTTTTACTCCCGGCCTGAAAGAGGTCAAACCTACCGCGGCTGAGGTGATCACTGAACAGACCTTCCGTGAGTTGCTGGAACATCACCAGGTTATTTTTTTCGGGGATGGTGCTGAAAAATGCCGCCAGGTGATTGACAGTCCCAACGCTGTTTTTATCCCGGACAGCCTCCCTTCTGTGCGAGGCATGCTTTCGCTGGCTGAGGATCAATTTAACAGAAAGGACTTTGTGGATGTGGCTTACTTTGAGCCGTATTACCTGAAAGATTTTGTGGCCGGAAAACCTAAAGTGAAGGGGCTCTATTCATAATTCCGTATATTTGTGTAAAGCTCCATCTCTATGCGGGTACGGATACCTTCTTTTTTACGTAACAAATACCTGATTGCCCTGCTGGCTGTGCTGGTGTGGCTGCTGTTTTTTGACAGCCACAACCTGATCCAGCAGTGGCGGATGCAGCGTCAGCTCCAGGAACTTCGCCAGGAACGGGAGTTTTACCTGGAAGAGATCCGGCGCGACAGCACAGCCATTGAAGAGCTGACGAATGATCCCGATGCCCTTGAACGCTATGCCCGCGAAAGGTTTCTGATGAAAAAAGAGGGAGAAGATGTGTTCATTATTGTGGAGGATTAACCACGGGGTTTGCTTTGCGGGCATTTCCATCAGGTCAGGTTTGCCCCGGCTTCCAAGGGGCAGACGGTTTGTGCCGGGGTTTAACACCGGATCCAGATCTTTACACCGGATCCACATTAAAAATGACCCGGACCGGTTTCCAGCGATGCTCCGACTGAAAATCCCTGACCAGTTGCCTTAATTGTTGTTTTTCTTCGCGCAGTGAAGGGCTGCGATCCAGTTTCACCAGGATGTTTTTGATGTAATGATTGCGAATTCGGGCAATGACCGGGTACTCCGGGCCAAGTATTTTTCCCGGGAACCGGCCTTTCAGCCGTTGTCCCAGTTCTTCTGCTGCGTGGTTCAGCAGTTCCTCGTCGGCATGCAGCACTGAAAGTCTGACCAGGCGACTGAACGGAGGATAGTGAAACTCCCGTCGTTCGGCGATCTGTTGCCTGTACATCCCATCGTAATCATTGTCGATCACTTGCCTGATCACAGGGTGAGATGGATTGTAGGTCTGTATAATTACCTTTCCCCGTTTTTTGCTCCGCCCGGAGCGGCCGCTGACTTGGGCCATGAGCTGAAAAGCCCTTTCATGGGCCCTGAAATCGGGGAAATTCAGCATGTTGTCGGCATTCAGGATGCCAACAACACCTACATTATCGAAATCCAACCCTTTGCTGACCATTTGGGTGCCCACCAGGATGTCGATGCGGTGCTCTTCAAAATCTTCAATGATTTTCCGGTAGGCATTTTTTGACCGGGTAGTATCCAGATCCATACGAGCAATGCTGGCCTCGGGGAAAAACAGTGGCAATTCTTCCTCCACCTTTTCCGTCCCGAACCCCTTCATTTTCACTGCGGTGGATCCGCATGAGGCACATGTGCCCGGCGGGGTGGCCGAATAGCCGCAATAATGACATTTCAGCCTGTTGATTTTTTTATGGTACACCAGGGTTACATCACATTGGTGACATTCCGGAACCCACTGGCAGACCTCACATTCCACGCGAAGGGAAAAGCCCCGCCTGTTCTGAAATAAAATCACCTGCTCTTTCTCTTCCAGTGCCTCCCGGATGCTGTTGAAAAGCAGGGGTGAAAAATGCGACTTCATGGCCTTGCTGCGGGTGTCTTTGCGGATATCCGCCACCAGGATTTCCGGCATCATCACCCCTCCGTGTCGCTCTTTAATGCCTGCATGCCCGAATTTCCCATGCTGTGCATTGGAAAACACTTCCAGTGACGGGGTGGCGGATCCCAGCAGCACTTTTGCCCCAAAGACAGAGGCCAGGTAAATGGCCGCATCCCTGGCATGGTAACGCGGCGCCGGGTCATGTTGCTTAAAACTGGGTTCATGCTCTTCGTCAATGATGATCAGCCCCAGGTTGTGAAACGGCAGGAACATGGCCGAACGCGGCCCCAGAACCAGGTCGTAGCGGATTGTTTTTTCACCGTAGGTGATTCCTCCCTGCAACAGGTTGTTCCACACCTCGGTACGTTCCATGGGGTTGAAACGGGAGTGGTAGATCCCGGCCCTGTCGCCGAAATGTTGCTGAAGACGGGTAATGATCTGGGCGGTCAGTGCAATTTCCGGCAACAGGTAAAGCACCTGTTTCCCCTGGTTGATGGTATCCCGGATCAGCCGTATATACAATTCGGTTTTTCCGCTGGAGGTAACCCCGTGCAGCAGGGTCACATCATGGGTTTCCTGGCTTTTTTTGATTTCATCCCAGGCTTTTTCCTGGTGGGCGTTGAAGACAACATCCTTTTCTTCGGCCCGTATGTGGTCAAAATAGCTGAGCCGTTGCGAATACTTTTCCAGGATCCGTTTTTCGATCAGGCTCTGCAACGCGGCATATCCCCCTTTTACCGGGCCGGTCAGCTCCTGTTGCCTCACCTCTTTCGTTTTGCTGCCGTATGGTTCAGCGAGCCGGATATAGTGCATCAGCACCTCCAGCTGCCGGGGAGCCTTGTGCTCAAGTTGAGCAAAAACCTCCCTGAGTTTATCTTCTTCCCTGCAATCCGGGGCCAGGCGGATGTAGTTTTCCCGGCGTGGTCGCCATGGGTTTTCCAGTTCTTCCTTCACCAGCACAAGCCCTTTCTCCATCATGGTTTTGATCAGGGGCAGCACTTTTGGGACAGAAGTAGAGGCCGCTGCTTCCTTCAGGGTAAGATGCCTGCCCGATTGCAGGGTCTCAAGCAGCGCAGTTTCCTTTTCATTCAGTGTTTCTAAGGTCCCGGTGGCATCCGGGTTCAGGGCGATGCGGGTTTCCCCGGCTAGTTTCATGGCAGGAGGCAGGGCGGCGTTCATCACCTCTCCTTCCTTACACAGGTAATACCCGGCAATCCATTCCCAGAACCTGAACTGCTTTTCGGTGACCACGGGATCTTCGTCCAGCAGGTCGTGAATATACCTGGCCTGAATGCTGGCCGGCGGGTTGGTATGCACATCTTTCACCAGTCCGGCATACACTTTATGCCGGCCGAAAGGAACCACCGCCCTCTGTCCCGGGCGTATGCTGTCATTGAGTTTCAGTGGCACACGGTAGGTAAAACAGCCTTCCAGGGGCAGTGGCAGCAGAATGTCCGCAAACAAGGTCCGGCGTTCCTCCATGTGCACTTGAGTTGTTCTTTGATTTACTTAGTCACCCATGCAGATGCCAACTCCCCTGGCAGATTTGACAAGGTCGGATTTGGGGTTGACAAAGTTGTACTGGCTGATGGCCTCCGCAAAAGGCACCGGGGTAATATTGGGATGCCGGTAGGTCACCATTTTTCCATAATCCTCGCGCAATACCATTTCGAAGGCCTCTACGCCAAACTGTGTAGCCAGGTTGCGGTCGTAGGCAAGGGGTGTTCCGCCGCGCTGGAGGTGACCCAATACGGTCTCACGCATGTCCATTTCAAGGCCTGCTTCTTTGAGCTCGGCAATGAGCTTGGAGGCGACGCCGCCCATGCGTTTGTTCTTATAGCCCACTTCATTGCTGTCATGTTGTTCGGTATCGCCGTCAATGGGTTTCGCTCCTTCTGCGATCACGATAATGGCATATCCCCGGTCACGGTCAAAGCGGGAATAGATCTTATCGATCACCTTGTTCAGGTCATAAGGGATCTCCGGGATGAGGCAAACGTCTGCACCACCGGCCACTGCACTGTGAAGACCGATCCATCCTGCATAACGACCCATCACCTCAAGCACGAACACCCGGTTGTGGCTCGCAGCAGTTGTCATCAGTTTGTCCACCGCCGTGGTGGCTTCCTGAACCGCTGTCTGAAAGCCGAAAGTGAAGTCTGTGGCCGACAAATCGTTGTCAATGGTTTTCGGGACCCCGATGATGTTGCATCCCTTTTCGTATAGTTTCTGGGAGATTTGCTGGGATCCGTCTCCGCCGATATTGATCACCGCATCCACGCCCAGGTACTGTAAACGCCTGAGCATCTCATCGGAGCGGTCGGCAGCGTCCCAGGTTCCGTCGTTGTTCTTAATGGGCCATGCAAACGGGCCTCCTTTGTTGGTGGTGCCAATGATGGTACCACCGCGGATATGGATTCCGGCCACGTTTTCTTCATCCAGGATGACGATCTCATTGGGTTCATTCAGGATGCCGTCAAAAGCGTTGATGCTTCCTACAACTTCCCAGTTTCTTTCTTGCTGGGCACGTAACACGATTGCCGTATTACGGCATTCAGGCCGGGGCAATCGCCGCCGCCTGTGGCTACCAATACTCTTTTTTTCATTTTATTTACCATTTGTTTTTTTCATTTTAGTCTTCACACATGTTTTCAGTCATGCGTGCTCCGCATGTGTTTCTGCCTTTTTCAGGCCGACGGGCGGACAGGGGGTGTTACAATCGTTTTCTTTTGGCTACGAACTCCTTTCGTTTGCCTTCAAATAGTTCATAAATATTGAACGTACAGGGAAGGGGGCCATTGAAAACCGGAATTTTTCTCTTTGGTTTCAGGCCGAGGTGCTTCATGGCGTCCATTTCCGGACTGATGATGCCGGCGCAGTAGCCGGAGAAGCGTTTTTTGAGGGTGTCTCCGATATCGGTGTGCATCACCCTGATGTCATTATATTTCATGCGCTGCCCGTAGGGAGGGTTCAGGAGGACCCATCCCGGGTTTGCCGGAGGGCGGTAGGAAAAAAAGTCGTTGCGCTGAACGGTGATACTGCCCATGAGCCCTGCGTGCATGATGTTTTGCCTGGCAATGTCCAGCATAAAGCCTTTATTGTCGCTGGCGATGATCCGGGCACTGACGGGTTTTCGCTGACTGATGGCCCCGGCTTTTTCTTTTTCGAATAATCCGGGGTCGAAGTCGTTCCAGTAAGAAAATCCGAAGGCTTTTCGTTCGGCGCCCGGTGCCATATTTGCGTTGATCATGGCGGCTTCAATGGAGAATGTCCCGCTGCCGCACATCGGATCAAGAAATGTGCGCTGACCGTCCCATTCAGAAAGCATGATCAGGCCGGCAGCCAGTACTTCATTAATGGGTGCAGGGCCGGAGGCTTTCCGGTACCCCCGCTTGAACAGTGCTTCCCCGCTGCTGTCCAGAGCCACCATGCAGTTATCCTTGTTCACATTTACAGTGATCCGCACCTGGGCATTGGCTACATCCACATCTGGGCGACGACCGGTTTTGTCGCGAAAGTGGTCTGCGATGGCATCTTTGCTGAGTTGGGCAAGAAAGAGCGTATTGTTGAAGATTTCTGTGTTGTGCGCAGCTGCGCGGATGGAGATGGTCTTATCCGGCCCGAAAAGCCCGCTCCAGTCGAATTCCCGCAGTTGTTCGTAGAAATCATCCCTGGTGCTGAAATTGAATTCAGTCTGATGATGCAGAATACTCAGGGCTGTGCGGCACCAGATGTTGGCCCGGTAAAGCAATTGCTTGTCACCTTTGAATGAAACGGCACGGCGCAACAGCCGGACGTCTGTTCCACCCAGTGCTTCCAGTTCTTTCATCAGAACGGGTTCCAGACCTGCAAAGGTCTTGGCGACGTATGTATTTTCCTGTGTTGTCAAATTGATAGTTACTGTATTTTACCTTCGATGATCACTTTTTCAACCTTGTCGCTGCCGTAGGCGTAGGGTAAAAAAGCGTAAGTGGAAATGGGTTTGGTAATGATCAGGTTGGCTTTTTTCCCGGGTGCGATGCTTCCCAGTTCTTCATCTACCCCCATGGCGTAAGCCCCGTTGAGGGTTGCGGCATGGATCACCTCCTCGGGGATCATCTTCATTTTGATGCAGCCCAAAGACATGATCAGCTGCATGTTCCCTGAGGGGGAGGATCCCGGGTTGTAATCGCTGGCTATGGCCACAGGCAACCCGCTGTCGATCATTTTCCTGGCAGGGGGGAATTCAAGCTCCAGGAAAAAAGCCGCTCCCGGAAGCAGGGTGGGCATGGTATCGCTCGCCTTCAGCGCTTTGATCTCTTCCTCACCGGTGAATTCAAGGTGATCCACCGAAAGGGCATTGTATTTTACCCCGACCTGGATACCTCCTGAATAATCCAGCTCATTGGCGTGCAGTTTTGGCTGGAGACCGTGTTTTACACCGGCCATCAGGATGCGGTCGGTCTCTTCCTGTGTGAAGAATCCGCGGTCACAAAACACATCAATATAATCCGCCAGCCCTTCGCCGGCCACCATGGGGATCATCTCCTCTATCACCAGCTTGACGTACTCCTCCTGGTTTTTTTTGTATGCTGCCGGTACGGCATGGGCGCCCAGGAAGGTGGATTTGATGGTCAGCGGGCTGAGCTCCTTGAGTTTTTTAATGACACGGAGCATTTTGAGCTCGCTTTCGGTGGTGAGGCCGTATCCGCTTTTGATCTCTACGGCCCCGGTCCCCAGCATTTTAATCTCTTCAAGCCGGCCCATGGCCTGCTCAATGAGTTCCTCTTCGCTTGCCTCCTGCAGTCTTTTGGCTGAATTCAGGATGCCACCGCCCTTTTTGGCAATTTCTTCGTAGCTGAGCCCGCGTATTTTATCGATATACTCAATCTCCCGGCTTCCTGCATACACAATATGGGTGTGAGAGTCACAAAAGGCAGGCATTACCATGCGCCCCTCCGCATCTATCTTTTCTACCTCCGGGTTGCCGGCAAGTGTTGCCAGGGGGCCGGAAGCAAAGTCCTGCATGCTGCCGAAATCTTTTATCAGCCCCCCTTCAATAAAAAGAAAAGCATTCTCAATGACCGGCAGTGAGGCCATATCCTTTCCGCTCACCTTGTTGCGCGCTTCCTCCTTTTCAGTTTGAAGCAACGCCTTGATGTTCGTTATGAGGGTTTTCATGTGGTTGTCTTGTTGGATTCTACAATATGCAATTCGCCCCGGCTATCGGACAACCTCTCAAATGGACAAGTCTATAGTTTCCTGATAAGTAACCAGGTATCGTGATAGTCAGGGTAGTTGGTCCGTATTTGCTGAATGCGTGTCCTGGCCGGAATTTCCTGTTCATAAGAGCCCACCGAAACTCGATGAAACCCGGTTTCCGACATGAGGATCACAGGGTCAAATCCCTGGTTCCGCAAGGTCTCCATGAAACGGTCCGCATTGTCTTTCTGGATAAAGCTTCCGACAATCACAAAGAACATATTTTCGTCATGGGTGACTTCATCTTCTGCTGTTTCGAAGGTAAAGCGCTCCTCCACCACACGGATCTCTTCACCTGGCGGTTCCGGCTCCGGCTCAGTCTCAACAATCGGTTCTTCCTCTACGGGTGGTTGTTCCGCGGGAACCATCTCTTGCGATTTGCAGGCTGTCATCAGCATGCCAAATGCCAGCAGTACGATCAATGTATATTTCATAGGGCTTTGATTTTTAACAAATATCACTTATGTATGAGCCAAACGCAAAAATAAGGCTTTTTGGTAATATGAAGAGGATTTAATTGGTTCGTTATGTTTTTTTCTTAATTTGGTGCCTGAAGAAACTCCTTGCCTTAACAGATATGGCGAATCCTGGCCCTGAAAAGATTTTCTCTGATGTGATTTTCCGTGATTATGAAACGGAAGATTATTCTGCAGTGATTGATTTGTGGGATAAGACCGGCCTTGGTGGCGCCCTTCGCGGGGATGACCGGGAGGCCATTGAAAGAACCATTCACATGGGAGGAAAATTGTTGGTGGCGGTGTTACCGGGCGGACCCCTGATCGGAAGCAGCTGGATGACCTACGATGGAAGGCGGATTCACCTGCATCATATCGCCGTGCTTCCTGAATGGCAGCGTCGCGGCATCGGCCGGAAACTCACGGAATTATCAATCGGCTTTGCCAAAGAAACGGGCACGCAGATCAAACTGGAGGTGCACCAAAGCAACAAAGGGGCTGTAAAGCTTTACAGGGAACTTGGGTTCCGCTACCTCGGCGATTACGACGTATATATCATGCGGGATTTCAGCCCGTGATACATAAAAAAGCCGGCGACATCCAATGTCGCCGGCTTTTTTATTGGTGTGCCGTGCATTTTGGCTTTGTGCCGGACATTGTCCGGGCGGTTGGTTTTCCGCTTACCCTTCCTGCCTTGATTCGATCAGGATGGACAGCATCTTGATGGCTGCTTCGGCAATGACGGTTCCGGGGCCAAAGATCCCCACCACGCCGGCATCGTAAAGGAACTGGTAATCCTGCGGAGGGATCACCCCGCCCACAATCACCATGATGTCGTCACGGCCCAGCTTTTTCAGCTCTTCAATGATCTGGGGAGCCAGCACTTTATGCCCTGCGGCCAGGCTGGATACCCCCACGATGTGGACGTCATTTTCCACGGCCTGGCGGGCAGCTTCTTTGGGTGTCTGGAACAGGGGTCCCATATCCACATCAAAACCGATATCGGCGTAAGCCGTGGCCACTACTTTGGCACCGCGGTCGTGTCCGTCCTGCCCCATCTTGGCGATCATGATGCGCGGACGGCGTCCTTCCAGTTTGGCGAAGTCGTCTGCCATGGTACGTGCCTTGGCAAAACTGTCATTGTTGTCGATTTCCATAGAATATACTCCTGAAATTGAACGGATAACGGCCTGGTACCGGCCGAATGCTTTTTCGCAGGCATCAGAGATCTCTCCCAGCGAGGCACGCTTACGGGCTGCTTCCACGGAAAGTGCCAGCAGGTTGCCTTCACCGGTTTCGCAAGCCTTTGTGATGGCGTCCAGGGCCTTCTGTACCTCTTCGTTGTTACGCTCTGCGCGCAGCTTCTCAAGCCGTTTGATCTGTGAGGCACGTACAGCGGTATTGTCCACATCCAGAATATCGATCGGGTCTTCTTTTTCCCGGCGATACTTGTTGACCCCCACAATGACGTCTTTGCCGCTGTCGATACGGGCCTGTTTACGTGCTGAGGCCTCTTCAATCCGCATCTTGGGCACCCCGGTTTCAATGGCTTTGGCCATGCCGCCAAGGCTTTCAATCTCCTGGATGTGTTCCCAGGCGCGGTCAGCGATCTCTTTGGTGAGGGCTTCCACGTAGTAGGATCCGGCCCAGGGGTCGATGGCTTTGGTTACGTTGGTCTCTTCCTGCAGGTACAGCTGGGTGTTTCTTGCGATGCGGGCAGAGAAGTCGGTGGGCAGGGCTATGGCCTCGTCCAGTGCATTGGTGTGGAGCGACTGGGTATGTCCCAGTACTGCGCCCATGGCTTCAATACAGGTACGGGTCACGTTGTTGTAGGGATCCTGCTCGGTCAGGCTCCATCCGGAAGTCTGGGAGTGGGTCCGCAATGCAAGTGACTTGGGGTTTTTCGGGTTGAACTGCTTCACCAGTTTTGCCCAGAGCATCCTGGCCGCACGCATTTTGGCGATCTCCATGAAGTGGTTCATGCCGATGGCCCAGAAGAAGGACAGGCGGGGGGCAAAAGCGTCAATGTCCATGCCGGCGTCAATTCCTGTGCGCAGGTATTCGAGCCCGTCTGCCAGGGTGTAGGCCAGCTCAATGTCGCAGGTGGCGCCTGCCTCCTGCATGTGGTATCCGCTGATGGAAATAGAGTTGAAGCGGGGCATGTTTTTCGAGGTGAACTCAAAAATGTCGGCAATGATCTTCATGGATGGCAGGGGCGGATAGATATAGGTATTCCGTACCATGAACTCCTTGAGGATGTCGTTCTGAATGGTCCCGCTCAGCTTTTCCATGCTCACGCCCTGCTCCTCGGCAGCCACGATATAAAAGGCCATGACCGGCAATACGGCGCCGTTCATGGTCATGGAAACAGACATTTTGTCAAGGGGGATGTCGTCAAAGAGGATCTTCATATCCAGGATGGAGTCAATGGCGACCCCAGCCTTTCCTACGTCGCCGACAACCCTTTCATGGTCAGAGTCGTAGCCCCGGTGGGTGGCCAGGTCAAATGCCACCGACAAGCCCTTCTGCCCGGCGGCCAGGTTGCGGCGGTAGAAGGCATTGGATTCTTCTGCTGTGGAGAATCCTGCATATTGCCGGATGGTCCAGGGCTTCATTACATACATGGTACTGTATGGACCCCTGAGGTAGGGGGGCAGCCCGGCGGCATAATTGGTGTGTTCCATGTCCAGCAGGTCATCAGGCCCGTACACCGGTTTCACAGGGATTTTTTCCGCTGTTTGCCATTCTTTGGTGATGCCGTGCTTTTTCTCCCAGGCATGGTAATCGCCTGGCTGATGCTTCGGAAGACGGAATGATATATCTTTAAAGTTTGGTCTCATGATGATGTATTTTTTCTGAAAAACAATAGCGGTTAAACAATCTCCAGCAATTCATTGTAACGGGTCAGCGCTTCCAGTACATTGGTGCGGACGTGAACATAATGGTCTGCACCTGCCTGATTCAGCTCTTCCATGGCCTCTTTGGGGTTTCCGGCCACTACCACCTGGGTGTCTGGCGACTGCTGCTTGATCTGGCTGGCAGCCGGTGCCATTTCCGGGTATTCCGGGTCACTGCTGCACAATACCACGATTTCAGCACCCGATTCAATCGCGGCTTTCACGCCGGATTCAATGTCGGGGAAGCCCAGGTTGTCGATGATCTTATATCCGGCAACACCAAAGAAGTTGGATGCAAAACTGGCCCTGGCCTTGCGCATGACCGGGTCGCCATAAGTGAACATGAATACCCTGGGGGTCTCAAATCCTTTTCCGGCATGGTTCTCCACAGCCATTCTGATTGCCTCGAAGGCCTGGGTGCCCCTGTACTGGCGGAGACCGGAAAGATCTGATAATTTAGCCCTGGGTTCAATCTTGTCAAGCTTGCGTTCATCGGTATCGGGGTATTTGTTGGTGCCCACGAACACCTGCTTGCGCATGGCAATGTCCATGTCGCGCTTCTGGCAAACTTCTTCCACTTCCGTGCGGATCAGCCCGTCGGAAGCATATTGGATGAAGCCGCCTTTGTCTTCAATTTCCAGAAACAGGTCCCAGGCAGCTTTGCCGATGGAGTCACAAAGGTTCTCCACGTAGTAGGACCCGGCTGCCGGATCGGCCACCTTGTTGAAATAGGCTTCGGTTTTCAGAATGATCTGCTGATTACGTGCCATGCGGTAGGAGAATTCATCCGGACGCTTATAGGTGGTGTCGAATGGCTCCACGGTGATGCTGTCGGCACCGGCAATGGAACCGGACATGGCTTCCGTGGTGGTGCGCAGCATATTCACGTAGGGGTCGTAAAGTGTTTTATTCCAGTTGGAGGTATATACGTGGACCTGCATCTTTTCTGAATCCTCGCTGGCCGGCTGGTATTGTTTCACGATCTGGGCCCAAAGCATCCGGGCAACCCTTAACTTGGCGATCTCGAGGAAATAATTCGATCCTGCCCCGAAACTGAACTGCATACGGGGAGCGATGTCATCCACAGAAAGACCCATATCTGTAAGACGGGCCAGGTACTCATTGCCCTGGGCCAGTGCGAAGGCCAGTTCCTGGACCGCGCTTGCGCCTGCATTGTGGTAATGCTGACCATTGACAGACAACACAAAAAACCCCGGCAGCCTGCTTTTGGCTTTTTCGATGACGGCTTTGGTCTCCTGAAAGTTGTCTTCCTTGTTTCCGTAAAACTTGTTGTACAGGACAAAAAAGCCAAGGGGGTCAAAATTCAGGGAACCTGTTGATTTTTTGCTGCCGGTCACAGCAATCAGGTAATCCAGTAATTCCGGGTAACTTTTGCCATGTACAAGGTGGATCTCCGTGGTTTCCGGATCAATGCCACTGAGCAGTGTTTTCATCTCCGCTTCAGCGGTCACCTCAGTGGCATTGAACCCGACGGCATCCACCCCCTTTTCAATGGCCTGGAGGGCAAGCCTGTTTGCCTCGGAATGATCCGGGGTTTCAAAGTCCTGACGGATGATCCAGTCGTTGTACTTGATTTTTTTGCCCCGTACATAAGGGGATTCGCCTGGCAATACTTTTGTATGCGGTAAATTCTCCAGGTCCTCTGCACGGTAGTAGGGTTTGATCTTCAGGCCGCCGGGCGACTTCCAGATCAGCCGTTTTTCGTAATCGGCCCCTTTCAGGTCAACTTGTATCTTATCTTCCCACTCTTTGGTAGAAACCGGGGGGAAATTTGCAAATAATCCGGGCTTCTTTTTTTGGTCCATAAATTATCGTATTTTGCGTGTTAATGGCTGGTAAATGGTAAAAACGCTCCAAAATTACAACAAAAAAGGGAACATTTACTAAATTCGCAGGCTGTTAAAGCCTTAAGAACATGGAATACAACTTCAGAGAGACAGAGAAGAAGTGGCAGGACCGCTGGAAAGAAGAGAAAACCTACCGGGTGTGTGTCGATCATGACAAACCCAAGTATTATGTGCTCGATATGTTTCCATACCCGTCAGGGGCCGGATTGCATGTGGGGCACCCCCTGGGCTATATCGCCTCGGATATTTATGCGCGCTATAAGCGTCAGAAAGGATTTAATGTACTTCATCCCATGGGGTATGATGCCTATGGACTGCCGGCAGAGCAGTATGCCATCCAGACCGGTCAGCATCCGGCCATTACCACAGAGAAAAACATTCAGCGATACAGGGAACAGCTCGACCAGATCGGGTTCAGCTTTGACTGGGACCGTGAGGTGAGAACCTGTGACCCGTCCTATTATAAATGGACACAATGGACTTTCATCCGGTTGTTTGATCATTATTTTGATAAAAAAACCGGCAAGGCTGAACCCGTCAGTAAGCTGGAAGCCCTTTTTGCCAAAAGCGGAAACCTTGATGTGGATGCGGCCTGCAGCCCTGTGGGTTATTTTACTGCCGTACAGTGGCTGAAAATGGATGAGAAAGAGAAGCGGCAGGTGCTGATGAATTATCGCCTGGCCTACCTGGCGGACACCTATGTGAACTGGTGCCCCAAACTGGGAACGGTGCTGGCCAATGATGAGGTGAAGGAAGGGTTTTCTGTCCGGGGCGGACATCCGGTAGAGCAGAAGAAAATGAAGCAATGGTTTTTGCGCATTACTGCCTACGCCGAAAGGTTGCTGGAAGGGCTGGATAAAGTCGACTGGAGTGATTCACTGAAAGAGATCCAGCGGAACTGGATCGGTCGTTCGGAAGGGGCCACCATTTTTTTCCCCGTGAAGGGCCATAAGGAAGAACGGATCGAGGTGTTTACCACCCGGCCGGATACGGTTTTCGGGGCCACCTTTATGGTACTTGCCCCTGAGCATGAGCTGGTAAACAAGTTTACCACGGATCAATACCGCGATCAGGTGGAAGCCTATAAAAAAGCGGCGGGCAACAAAACGGAAAGGGAGCGGATGACGGAGGTTAAAACCGTTTCCGGGCAGTTTACCGGCGGGTATGCCGTGCATCCGTTTACCGGGAAGGACATTCCCGTTTATATTGCCGACTACGTGCTTGCAGGCTACGGAACCGGGGCCATTATGGCTGTTCCCGGGCACGACAGCCGCGACCACGCTTTCGCCAGGCATTTTGAGCTTCCCATCATTGAGGTTGTGGAAGGCGGTGACGTGGACGAGGGGGCCCATGATGGCAAAGAAGGTACGATGGTTAACAGTGGTTTTATGGACGGGATGGATGTTCCCGCTGCCATAAGTTCGGTGATTAGGAAGCTTGAGGATAAAGGCATCGGAAATATGAAGGTGAATTACCGTCTGCGTGATGCCATTTTCAGCCGTCAGCGTTACTGGGGAGAGCCTTTCCCGGTCTATTACAAAGACGAGACCCCTTATGTACTGCCCGAAACGGAACTGCCGCTTGAACTGCCACCGGTGGACAAATATTTGCCCACGGAAGACGGTGATCCGCCCCTTGCCCGTGCCAAAAACTGGGAAAACAGTGAGGGCTGGCCGCTGGAAACCAATACGATGCCCGGATTTGCCGGGTCCAGCGCCTATTATATCCGGTATATGGATCCCCGCAATGACAGCCAGCTGGTGTCGCCAGAAGCCGTTGAATACTGGGAAAATGTGGACTTGTACGTGGGCGGGGCCGAACATGCCACGGGTCACCTGGTCTATGCCCGCTTCTGGAATAAGTTCCTGTTCGATATTGGTGTGACTGTAAAGGATGAACCGTTCAAAAAACTGGTAAACCAGGGGATGATACAGGGCCGGTCCAACTTTGTGTACCGCGAGAAGGGCAGCAACCGCTTCGTGTCCTTTAACCTGAAAGATCAGTATGAGACCATGCCCATTCATGTGGATGTGAGTATTGTGGGCAACGACGTACTTGACGTGGAGGCCTTCAGGAAATGGAATCCTGAATACAAAGAGGCGGAGTTCATCCTGGAAGACGGAAAATATATCTGTGGATGGGAAGTGGAGAAAATGTCCAAATCGTTCCACAATGTGGTCAACCCGGATGACCTGATCGAAAAATACGGTGCCGATACCCTGAGGCTGTATGAGATGTTTCTGGGCCCCATCGAACAAGCCAAGCCCTGGGATACCAAGGGAATTGAGGGGGTTTTCCGCTTTATGCGGAAACTGTGGAGGTTGTACCATGACCAGCACAATCAGCCTGCTTTTACGGAGGAACCGGCCACGGAAAAGGAGAAAAAGGTGCTTCACAAGACCATCAAAAAGATCAGTGAGGACGTGGAGCGCTTCTCTTTCAATACGGCCGTAAGTGCTTTTATGGTATGCGTGAATGATTTGACAGACCTCAAATGCAATAAGCGTGAGATACTGGAGCCCCTGGCCGTGATGGTGTCTTCTTTTGCCCCACATATCGGGGAGGAGTTGTGGCATCTTCTCGGAAATAAAGAGAGTGTGGCCCTGGCTGATTTTCCGGAGTGGGATGAGAAAATGGTAAAGGATGATAGGGTACTTTACCCGGTTTCGTTCAACGGTAAAACCCGGTTTAAGATGGAGCTTCCGGCTGGCAGCAGCAGGGAGGACGTGGAAAAGCAGGTGCTGGAGGCAGAGGCTGCCCAAAAATGGCTGGAGGGCAAAATCCCGAAAAAAGTGATCGTGGTACCAGGGAAGATCGTCAATATCGTTATTTGATTTTCGCCATTGTCAATGATCCGGGTTTTTTGATCCTGGTGGGTATGGCACCATAATTGCCGGTGTTAAGAAAACGACGGTATGAAATGGTTGATTAATAACATATTGCACATTAATTTGCTTGTCTTTATTCTGCTGCTGACCCTGCCTTTTGCCGGTTTTGCCAAAGAAACGGAAGCAAGCAAAATGAAAGGGCCGGTCGAAATTCCTTTCCGGATGGGAGAGCGGTTTGAATACCGTGTCCTTTACAATAGCTTTGTTACAGGAAATGTGACGGCCGGAGATGCTGTGCTGGAGGTCAAGGAGCAGTCTGCCCGGGTTGGAGGGCAGTCTTTGATGCACTTTGTAGCCACAGTGAATACAAAGGGTCTGTTCAACCTTTTCTTCAGGGTGGAAAACAGGTATGAATCCTATTTTGACCAGGAGGCCCGCAAGCCCCTTCGTTTTGCAGAACTGGTGCGGGAAGGAAGTTACCGCCGTGATTATAATGTAACCTTTGATCATAAGAACCTTAAGGCCCGAAGCGTCCGTGAAACGACTGCAACTACCCGGGAAACAACCGAAATCCCTTTTCAGGTGCAGGATATTTTATCGGCTTTTTATTATATGCGCTCATTGGGTCTGGAGTCCCTTGAACCGGGTGACGCCATAGGGATTGACCTCTTTATGCATGACACGGTGTATGTGAGCCGGGTCTTGTTTGAAGGCCGGGAGCAGGTCACCACTTCAGTGGGGACTTTCAATACCCTTAAATTTAAACCTGAGGTACTTGAAGGCCCGATCTTTAGCCAGCCTTACCCCATGACCATCTGGATATCGGATGACAAAAACAGGATACCGGTACGCATCGAATCCGGGCTGGTGGTCGGACGTGCGCGGTTAGATCTGACCGGATTCAGACGTTTGCGCTACCCCCTGGAGTCTTATGTTCCTGCCACAGGCCGCCGTTAGGGG
>SL_8KL_010_SEDDRAFT_10001883_pt1 | contig 18101 bp, 10 predicted proteins | sample SodLakKL_010_SED_4_FD_11160 | JGI IMG/M metagenome (IMG submission 11160)
CCCGGCCGGAAGGTGTCGGTCTGAATGACCGCGGGGCGAAGCCCCTTCTTCGAGAACCACCAGGCCATCTTCGCCGCGGATGTCGTCTTCCCCGACCCCTGTAAACCGGCCAGCAGGATCGTCTGGTTCTCCAAGGGGAGCTCGGTGGAGTCGCCCATCAGCGCGACCATCTCCTCGTAGACGATCTTGAGGACGTGGTCGCGGGCGGTCGTGCCGCCCGGCGGCTCCTCCTCCAGCGCACGGCTCTTGATCGAGTCCGACAGCTCCATGACGAGCGAGACGTCGACGTCGGCGGAGAGCAGCGACCGCTGGATCTCCTTGACGATCTCCTCGACGTCGTCCTCGTCGAGCCCTTGAAGCTTGTCGAGGGAGCTTCGCAGGGACGTCCCGAGGTCGTCAAGTACCATTTGAGCCATCGTAGACGGTCCACGCGGTAAAGCCTTCGCTCGTGGGGCCGGTGGTTTCGGACCGTTCACCCGGTGCAGTGCGGATGGCCGGTTAGCGTTCGATCGCCGCCGACCCCTCGGTCAGCGCCGGATCGTCGGGAACGAGCCCCGCGCCCGCGGCGTGAACGCCACAGACCGTCGGATCGTAGCCCGCGTCCGAGAGCCCGGTGCCGAACGCGAAGACGGTGCGGCCGAGCATCGCCATCGCGGCGGAGCCGTCGGCGGCCGCGACCGCGTCGATCGCCTCCGCAACGGCGGGGACGAGGAGGTCGGCCTCGACCGCGAACGTCCGGGCGGCCGCGAGCAGCGTGGCGGGCCGGGTGTCACGACGGAGCCGCGTGAGCGCCCGTTCGCCGGCCGCCGAGAGGGTGTCAGTCTCGCCCGCGAGCACGGCCTCCGTCGATAGCTCGCCGAACGTGACGTACTCCACACGCGGGGCCGCCGGGATCCCATCCAACTCGCCATGACCGGGCGCACCGGGGCGGGTTCGGATCGGGATCCCGCCGCGTGCCTGTGCGACGACGTCGCCGAGGCCCGTCCCCCGCTCCACCTCGGCGACGTGGGCGATCCGGACGAGTTCGTTCGTCGAGTGACCGAGATCGAAGGCGGCGTTGGCCGCGAGCGCCGTCCCGAGCGCGGCCGCCCCGGAGACACCGAAGCCGGCACCGAGCGGCAGGTCGCTCGCGAGCCGAACCTCGGCAGTGGCCGAGGACACGTCGAGCGCCGACAGGACGTCTCCGACTACGTCGATCGGGACCGGCACCCCATCGAGGAGGATCGGCGGGTTCGGCGCGCTGGGCTGTCCGGGCGGCTCGCTTCCGTCGGGCCGGTCACGGGGCACGACGGTCGTCTCGACCCCGTGGGTCAGCGTGACCCCTGCGCCACACGACCCCGCCGCCGCCGGGTCCTCCGCCGGGTAGGCGCTGAAGAAGGCGGTCACGTGGCCGGGGACGAACGCGGTCGCCCGCTCGGGAATCATATATCGGGCCGAACGGGAAGGACGTGATTAACCGTTGCCATCGTGGTTCGATCGGCGAGCCGAGGTCACGGGCGGAACCGCGGTCCAAATCGGGCCACCACCGAGGGTGCGGCTCGGAGCGAGGTCGGTATCGGGGTGTCAATCGAAAGCGACGAAAACGGGACACACATCCATGATTCTGTGAGTACAGTGGCATTACCCATTATGGTTTACGAAAGGTATAAGTAGAGTAAAAACGGGGATATCGTATGTCACGCGGAACACAGAGCAGGCGGAACTTTCTTCGACGTGCCGGCGTCGCCGGGGCGGCAGGTGTCACGGTGGCGCTCGCCGGCTGTGCTGATGATGACGGGGCCGACGGGCCGGACGGAGCGGACGAACTCGGCGATCAGCTCCCGGAGATAAACTTCGTCATCCCGACCGCCGGGGCGAACTCGTTCCGGAACGAACTCGGGCGGATCACCGCCGAAAACTGGGAGGAGATCGGTTTCGAGGTCGACCTCGAGGAACTCGAATTCGGCGCGCACGTCGACAAGGCGGTCGTTCAGCAGGACTTCGACGCCTCGCTGCTCGGCTGGGGCGGGACCCCGGAGCGGATCGACCCGCACACGTTCATCTTCGATATGCACCACTCCTCGACGACCGGCGAGGGCGGCCGAAACACCCCCGGCTATGAGAACCCCGAATACGACGAACTCGCCGAGCTGCAGGTGACCCAGCCGGACGAAGACGAGCGGCAGCAGACGGTGTATGAGGCACAGGAGATCATCGCGCGGGACCAGCCGCGGACCTACATCGCGAACGAGGGCGGGATGCACCCGTACGCGAGCGCCCGCGTCGAGAACGTCGATCCAACGCTCGGTGAGGGGCTCAACTCGTTCTGGAACATGATCTCCGTGACGCCGCTCGACGGGGACACCGTGACGATGGGTTATCCCTCGGAGATCATCTCGTTGAACCCGATGCAGGACCTCGCCACGCCCGACCGGCAGTTCGTCCGGCTGCTGTACGATCAGCTCTTCCGCATCGGTCCCGACGGCCTGCCACGGCCGTGGGCGGCGGCGGACGACCCGACGATCGAGGACGACGGGGAGACCTACACCGTCGAGATCCGCGACGACATGACGTTCCACGACGGCGAGGACGTCACGATCGACGACGTCGAGTTCACCTACGAGCTGTACGCCGACTCGCCGACCTACAGCGGACTCGTCGAGATCATCGACGAGATCGACACCTCCGGGAACGAGATCACGTTCCACCTCGATGAGCCGTTCGCGCCGTTCACGGCGAACGTCCTCGGACAGGTCTACCTCTTCCCCGAGCACATCTGGGGGGACGTCGAGCCGGAGGACCTCGCGGACTTCCAGGACGAGAATTGGACCGGAAGCGGCCCCTTCCAGTTCGAGGATTGGGAACGCCAGTCCGAACTGCAGCTCCGGGCGTTCGAGGACCACTTCGAGACGCCGAACACCGAGCGCTTCATCCGGATCCCCGGTGCCGACGTCTCACAGCTCGTCGGCGACCTGGAGGCGGGACAGATCGACTTCCTCGGCGCGATCCCGCAGCCCGCGACGCTCGACCGGATCGAGGAGGACGACGACCTCGACGCGGCCGTGTTCGAAGCGATCGGCTACGCGAAGATCGCGTACAACATGCGGCGTGAGCCGTACGACGACGTGGCCGTGCGCCGTGCGCTCTCATACAGCGTGCCGAAGGAGGAGTACGTCGACTTCATCCGCGACGGCATGGGAACGGTCACCGATTCGACCATCTCGGAGCACAACGAGTTCTGGCACAACCCCGACGTCGAGCAGTTCCGGCTCGACCTCGATGCCGCCCGCGAGGAGCTGGCCGACGCCGGCTACGGCTGGGACGACGACGGAATGCTCCACTACGGCGCGGATCAGTAACGCCGCGTACCGACCCCTTCGACCGTATTTAAGCGACTACACACACGACCCGTGCAATCTACCCATCACGACGCAGTTGACCCGACGGAGGTGACCGGATAATGGGCCTTCGAGAGTTCGTCATCAGGCGACTCGTTCAGTTGGTGTTCACCTTCTGGGCGTTCTTTACCATCCTGTTCGTTCTGTTCCGAATGGTCCCCGGTGACCCGACCTCGATGTTCCTCCTCGACGGGATGACCGCCGAGCAGCGCGAACAGCGGATCGCCGAACTCGGCCTCGACCAGCCGCTGCACATCCAATATATAAACTACATCGAGCAGCTGCTCACCGGCGATTTCGGCCAGTCGTTCATCTACCGTGAGCCGGTGATCGACATCATCGTCGTCCGGTTTATGAACACCATCGTGTTGATGGGGACGGCGCTCGTGATCGCCTACCTCATCGGCGTCACCTTCGGCGCGCTCATGGGCTGGTGGCGTGGATCCCGGTTCGAGCGGGGCGGCATCGTCGTCACCCTCGTCGCGCGGTCCTCCCCGGAGTTCTGGGTCGGGATCGTGCTCCTCTCGGTGTTCGTCTTCTGGCTGGGATGGTTCCCGTCCAGCGGGATGCGGGCCACCGGCGGTGACCTCGGCGGCGGATTCCTCCAGCGATACGGATCGCTCGATTTCCTCCGACACCTGTTCCTGCCGGCGCTCACCGGGGCGATCGTCTACTTGGCGACCCCGACGCTGTTGATGCGCAGCACGATGCTCGACGTGTTAAAAGCGGACTTCATCGAGATCAAAAAGGCCGAGGGACTCCCGGAACGGACCGTCCTCTACAAACACGCGGCCCGAAACTCGGTGTTGCCGCTCGTGACCGTCATGGCCATCGCGACCGGCGCGGCCATGGGCGGATCCGTCGTCATCGAGACGGTGTTCAACTGGCCGGGAATGGGCCGTGAGATGGTTCGGTCGGTGAACAACAACGACTACCCGGTCGCGATGGCTGCGTTCTTCCTCATGGGATCGGTCGTGATCATCATGAACTTCGTCGCCGACCTGGCGTACGTCTACCTCGACCCACGGGTGGAATACGAATGAGCACACAGACACCTTCACGTGCGGAACGATTGGCGGACGGCCTCGAACGACGATTCGACCGGTTTCGGGACGGCCTGTCGGTGTTTAAAGGCGACCGCCTCGGTCAGATCGGGGTCGGCCTGCTGGTGATGTTCGTGTTCGTCGGGATATTCGCCCGGCCGACCACGATCGAGTTCCTCAACATCACGATCCCGGGGATCGCCCCGCACGACCCGACGGAGCGCGCCGTTGGCGGCCGACTCGAGTCGCCATCGGCGGCCCACCCGCTCGGAACGACCGACCGGGGGCGGGACGTGTTCTCACAGCTGCTCGTCGGGACCCGGGTGACGCTGCTCGTCGGCAGCCTCGCCGCGTTCATGGCCGTCTTCATCGGCACGAACGTCGGGCTGATCAGCGCGTACTTCGGCGGCTGGGTCGACGACCTGCTGATGCGGATCACCGACATCGTCTACGCCGTGCCGTTCCTCCCGTTCGCGATCGTCCTCGTGGCGATCATCGGGAGCAGCATCGTCAACATCATCGCGGCGATCGTGTTGATCCTCTGGCGCTCCACGGCGCGGGTGATCCGCGCACAGGTGTTGAGCCACAAGAACAGACCGTACGTCGAGAGCGCCGAGGCGATCGGCGCGAGCGACGTCCGGATCATGTACCGTCACATCCTCCCGAACGTGCTGCCGTTAGCGTTCCTGTATGCGGCGTTCGCCGTCGGGTGGGCCGTCATCGCCGAGGCGAGCCTTTCGTTCCTCGGCTTCGGCGACCCGAACATGCTGTCGTGGGGCGAGATGATATTCAGCGTCTACAACGCCGACGCGGTCCGCGTCGCGTGGTGGTGGGTGTTCCCGCCGGGGATCGCCATCACGCTGTTCGTGATGTCCGTGTTCTTCGTCGGCCGGACGCTTGAGAAGGTCGTCAACCCCGAACTGAGGCACAAAGAATGAGTTTACTCGAGATAACCGATCTGCAGACGTACTACCGTGCCGAGGGTGGCTGGGTCCGTGCGACCGACGGCGTCTCGCTGTCGCTCGACCACGGCGAGACCATCGGCCTCGTCGGTGAAAGCGGCAGCGGCAAGACCACGCTCGCGAAATCGATCATCCGCCTGTTCCCGGACAACGCCGAGATACACGGCGGGTCGATCGAGTTCGACGGGACCGAGATCACCGAACTCTCCTCGAAGGAGCTTCGCAACCGGATCCGCTGGAAGGAGATCTCCATGATCCCCCAGAACGCGATGAACGGGTTCGATCCCGTCTACACGGTCGGCGAACAGATCATGCAGGTGATCCGCCACCACGAGGACGGGACCTCGAAGGCGGAAGCACGGACCCGGGCGCGCGAGCTGTTCGACGACCTCGGGATCGACCCCGACCGGATCGACGACTATCCCCACCAGTTCTCCGGGGGGATGGCCCAGCGGGCGATGATCGCGCTCGCGCTCGCGTTGGAGCCGCAGTTGATGCTCGCCGACGAGCCGACGACGGCGCTCGACGTCGTGATCCAGGATCGTATCCTGGAGACGATCAAGGCGAAACAGGAGGCGATCGACAGCGCGATGATCATGATCACCCACGATATGTCCGTCGTCTCCGAGACCTGCGATCGGATCGCCGTCGTCTACGGCGGTCGGGTCGTCGAGATCGCCGACGCGGAGACGATCATCATGAACCCGCGACATCCGTACACGCTCGGGCTTCGGAACGCCTTCCCGGACATCAGCAGCGAGGACGAGGAGCTCATCTCGATCCCGGGGACGCCCCCGAACCTCGTCGACCCGGAGGAGGGGTGTCGGTTCGCCCCGCGGTGCCCGTTTGCCGAGGAGGAGTGCTGGAGCGTGACGCCCGAGCCACAATCATACGGCGACGGCCACATCGTGGAGTGCCACCGGGCCGATGAGGTCGAACTCCTCCAAGAGGAAGCGGGCAAAAAAGAGACCTGGATGGAACAGGACCTCGGGAAGCCCGAGGAGCTCTCGACCGACGGAGGGGAACCGCAGACGGGTCGGAGTACGGACGGCCTGGAGGGAGATCATGAGTGAGGCGGAACTCGAGGATCGACTCGACAGAAGCGACGAGACGCACAAACTCGAGGTTCGAAACCTCGAGAAGCACTTCCCCGTAAATACCGGGCTCGTCTCCCGCATCCTGCGAGGTGAAAGCGGACGGGCCGTCCGGGCGGTCGATGGCGTCTCGCTCGGGATCCGCGAGGGCGAGGCGTTCGGGCTCGCCGGCGAGTCCGGCTGTGGCAAGACGACGCTCGGAAAGACCGCGATCCGACTGCACGAGCCGACGGGCGGGGAGATCCGATTCGACGGCGAGGAGATAACCGACGCCTCGGGTGCGGAGCTGAACGCCTTCCGTCGGGAGGCACAGATCATCCATCAGGACCCGTATCAGTCGATCAACCCACGCTTCACCGTATATAAATGGGTCCGGGAGCCGCTGGACGTACACGGGATCGGCACCGAGGAGGAGCGCGACGCGCGGGTGTACGAGACCATCGAGCAGGCGGGGCTCACCCCCGCGGAGGCGTACGCCTCGGAGTACCCGAGCGAACTCTCCGGCGGCGAGCGCCAGCGGGTCGGGATCGCGCGGGCGCTCGCGCTCAAACCCTCCTTCCTGCTCGCCGACGAGCCGGCGAGCATGCTCGACGTCTCCATCCGGGCGAGCATCCTCGACCTCTTCAAGCGGCTCCAGCGGGAGCTCGGGCTCACCGCCGTCTACATCAGCCACGACCTCTCGCTTTTGAAGTACATGTGCGATCGGATCGGGATCATGTACCTCGGCGAGCTCGTCGAGGTCGGCACCGCCGAGGAGGTCATAAACGACCCGAAACACCCCTACACGCAGGCGCTCGTCTCCTCGGTGCCCCGGATCAACCCCAACGAGACGCGCGAACGGATCGAACTCGTCGGGGAGGTGCCGGACCCCGTCGACGTCCCGAGCGGCTGCCGGTTCCACCCGCGATGTCCGAAGATCGTCCAGCCGGACGGGTATTCATTCGATCAGGACCACTGGCGGGCGGTCGTCGACCTCAGACGGGACGTCCTCGCCGGNGAGATCTCCGTCGTCGACGAGGACTCGTTCACCCCCGAATCGATACGTGANGCCTACGGCGTCCCGGANACCCTCGAGGACCGCGACGCGGATGNCGTCATCGAGGAGGTGCTCGCCGACATCGTTTCGGANANCGNGGTCGACGCCGCCCGGGAACGGATGGAACGGGAGTTCGCGACCCCGTGTGAACGATCGCCGATCGAGACGCATCGCGTCGGGGAGACACAGGAGGCGATGTGTGTGCTCTATGACGACGTGACGTACGACGCGGACGGGTAGGCGTCGACTGCAGCCGTTTGGTGCCGACCGGCGCGTCCTCAATCCGCCGGGTCGAACGCGAACTCCAGACAGGCACACGCGTCGGCCTCGGGGTCGAAACAGTCCGGACACTCCGGGCGGGGGACAGCCGCCGCCCAGTTACCGATCATCTCCGACTCACCAGCCTTACCTAACCCGTCGATTAGCGTGAATTCCTCATCACACAGTCCAACCATTACCGAGTCTTCGTCCGGGGACCGTACTGGATAACGCGATCATGTGGCCGGGAATGTATGCGAGCGCCCGCTCAAAGGCCATGCGTCGACAGGCAGACATGCCGCGGTGAACCTGCCATTACCGAAAACGGAGATGAAGGAACGAGACACCTACACGGAGACTACAATGGCTCGACCGAGGTCGTGTCGTCAGTCTTCGATCGTGTCCAACAGATGATATTCTCCTCAAGGAACAAGGAAATGTAGGTTGCGATAAACGCGAGTGCGTAGCCGAGAAAGTGAACGTACACATTGACCTGTACACCAGTTGGGGAACTCGCTGGAAATCCCACAACGGGATAGATAACGGAGACGATAGTGGCTACGACGACGAGCTCACCGACGAGCGGGCGAGCACACAGTCGCGACAGTTCCGAGCGTACCCGGTGGATGGCTTCGAAGCCGAAATTACGAACATACACAGCGATCATGAAAACCGCCGCGCCCACAAAGGGTACTGAAATAGCTGACAGCGAAAAGATGAGAAGCGAGATGTATGCAACGGAGATAATGAATATAGCGGGGAGATACGGGCGGACGTGCAAATCGGTCGTCTTGTCGATGGCGGTGAACAACATCACCACGATGTAGGCAAAAAAGGCCATTGTAACGCCGGAGAAGCCATAACCGATAGCGTCCCGTGGAACGGCAAGATTCAACGCTGAAAGGACCAACGGAAACGCCAGCAGAAAAGTTAGACTCGCGACGATGAACAGCCAGCGCCGTTCCGCAAGACAACTCAGACCATATGCTAGCGTACTTAAAAGCAGGAAGCCAGCGAGGTTGCCCACAAGATGTGGCACGGTGAGGTGAATGTAGTGAGCGGTAAACGCCGTCAAAACGGTCGGCTCGGTGTAAGAGAACGCCATCGACCGCCGAAAGTCGATCGGAAGCGTAGCGAGAATAATCAAGACGACTGGGGCGACGAGAAGGAGGGCGACGTCGGCGACAACACGAAGCCTTCCATCTTCGATGATCCGCTCCGAGGCGGCAACGATCCCCGCCCATGCGTCCGAAACACCAGTACGAGAGTACGACACACATGAGTAGCGGGCAAGCGCACAAATATAGGTGCTCGTCAAATTATCCGCAGCGATATTTAGATTGGAAAGATAAGACGGAAAAAGGTAATGAACTGATATATATATGCTGTCTAAGGAACGTAAATACAGATGTAATTTGACACCTTTGCCGGTCCAGAGTCTCAGAATCGACAAGTAGCGAGAGAGTGACGCCGATAAGGCGGACTCCTACCGAAGTTGGTGTTTCTGAGTGTTTCGTCGTCGCCAAACCGCGGCACCGACTGCAGCGAGGATCGCCACCGCGATCAGCCCACCGATCGCGAACAGGCTCAATCCAGCGGCCTCTTCGTCCGGCCCCTCATCGGAACTACCTGGGTCGTCGACACCCCCCGGATCAGCCTCCGAGACCGTTATTTCTACCACGTCGGTGTCTGTCGCGCCCGCATCGTTGGTGACGGTGAGCTCGACAGTATGTTCACCGGGTGAGTCAACAACGGTCGACGTCGTCTCACCAGAGAGCGTTTCACCGTTGATCGACCATTCATACTGCTCTATCCCACCGTATTCGTCGGTCGAGTCGCTTCCATCGAGGGTGATCTCCTCACCCTGCTCGGCCGTCTCCGGATCCACTGCAGCTGCGGCATCCGGTGTTCCGGTCGCGCTCACCGAAAAGTACGAGAATCCGGGTGTGTCGGCCTCGAGAACGACGCCGTCATCGGTCTCTTCAGCGAGCGTTGTGTCGAGCGCTTCCCACTCCTCGTCGACGAGGCGGAACATCGAGAGGTCATCAGCGGAAGCATCGATATCGTCGAGTTCATCCTGGCTGACGCTCGTTCGGATCGTCGCCGGATCATCACTAGCCTCCTCGGGAACGGATACCTGTGAGACCTGTACGGCAGCACCCGGCGAAGAACTCACGTCCTCGGGCGTTCCGTCCGTCGTCGTCACCGAAACCTCTCCCTCGACGTCATCGGATGAAAAGCTGATCGACTCGACCGATACGTCCTCATCGAAGGAGGCCGACGATCCATCGGCATCCGTCTCCACCGGTGCGCTCGCTGTCGCCTCTTCGGTCACGGCGTCGGCATCGTCCGCGTCGTCAGCAACATCGTCCGCACCTGTATCGTCAGCAGCATCGTCCGCACCTGTATCGTCAGCAGCATCGTCCGCACCAGTGTCGTCGGTTCCCGTGTCATCTCCGCCCGCGTCGTCCGCACTTCCGGGGTCGGTGTCGTCCGTGCCGTCGTCAGCGGAATCGTCGGCCGCATCGCCGTCGTCGACACCGGTGAAGGTGAGATCGACCTGCTGTACGTCCCCTTCTTCCCACTCAACCGTTTCCTCGGCAGTCACACCGTCGATCTCGAATTCGACGGTGTCGCCGTCTTCGGCATCGTCGACAGTAAGTTTCTCATCAAAGAGATCGGGACCCCCGTACTCACCCTCAGTCTCGACGACAATGGTGTCCTGCACATCACCATCAACGACGGCAGCGATCTCGGTTCCCTCCGAAGCCGGATCACCATCGACCAGTACCTCCCCGTAGTAGGATGCAGGCGTTGCCGGGGTGTCTTCGGCGGCAACCAAACCTGCTAGACCACCAGTGGCGGAGAGTAGTAGAACCACAGAACAGAGGAGCACGAGGTTTTTACGGGTGATGAGCTGTGTGTGCATGAGTGTGTAAGTATACGAGCATTTAATCGACCATTTGGATTAAACTATTCGGTGGTGACAGCGGTCGCGATGAGACGACGGACGGAGGAGCGATCCGCCCTCACAGTCAAGCGAGAGCATATCCTTCCCGTTGGTAAGACGGTAAAAAAAAAAGAAAACCGCTAACGGGCGGAACCGAGTTTACTCCTCCGTATCACGGAGGATGACGGCCGCCGCCGCGATGAGCGCGAGGATGATAAGCACGATGACGGCGATCAGGCCGATACCGAACTCCTCCTCTTCGGGCTCTTCTTCAGGCGGATCCTCGGGCGGTTCGTCGTCGACAGCCTCGACAGTGACGTCTACGGTATCGGTGTTGGTTTCACCGGCATCGTTCGTCACCGTGAGTTCGACTGTGTAGTCGCCGGGATCGAGCGTGACCGTCGCGGTCTCGCCGTCGGCGGTCTCACCGTTGATCTCCCACTCGTAAGCGATGATGTCGCCGTAGCGATCAGACGACTCGCTTCCATCGAGGGTGATCTCTTCACCTTCCTCGGCCGTCTCAGGTGTCGCCGTCGCCTCCGCATCGGGTTCGCTCGTCGCGCTCACCGCGAACACGGAGAAGCCGGGCGTTTCGGCGCTGACCACGGCACCATCGTCGGTCTCCTCGACGGTCGTCTCGAGGGCTTCCCACTGCTCGTCACCGGCACGGAACGCGGTCAGGTCGTCGGCGTCCGCGTCGATCGCGTCGAGCCGCTCAGCGCTCACACGGAACTCGACCGTTGCGGCCGTGTCGGTCGCCTCGTCGGAGACGAGGATCTGCGTGAGCGTCGCACTAGCGCCGGGTGGCGTCACTTCCTCGGTCTCCGGATCGAGGTCACCAACGGTCACCTCGTCGAGGTCATCGGCCGTCTCGAAGGAGATCTCCGAGACGGTCTCGACTTCCTCGAAGGTCGCAACCTGGCGGTCCGTCTCCGGATCGAGTTCCGGCGTGACGGATTCGCTCTCTACCGCATCCGGATCGAGGTCGTCGATGTCGTCGACATCATCGTCCGGGATGATGGGAGCTGCACCGGTGCCAACCCCGGTCGGGGCCGGATCGTCCTCCTCGACGGTCAGTTCAACCGTGTCGGATTCGGTCTCACCGTTCGCCTCGTGTTCGGCCGTGATCGTGGCCGTGCCGTCACCTTCGGCGGTGATCGTGTCTCCGTTCACCGACGCGACATCCTCGTCGTCGCTCTCGATCTCCGTGTCACCCTCCGTGGTGACGTCGATCTCGGAGCCATCGGTGAACGCCGCGGTGACGGTTGCGGTCGTGTCGTCGCCGACATCGAGGGTAGTGTCGTCCAACTCGAGGGTGACGTCATCGAGGGCTGCGTCCTCAACGGTCACCTCTTCGGTGTCCGTGTCCTCGACGACACCCTCGTCGTCGGTGACGTTCACCGTGATGTCGCCGGTGCCCGTCTCGTCGGTCTCCCATGTGAGCGTCTCCTGCACATCGTCGCCGTCGCCGATCGTGACATCCTCATCAACGACCTCGTTCCCGTCGAAGTCTAACAGCTCGACGGTCGCATCAGCCCCGATACCTCCGACGTTCGTCACGTTGACGTCGACGTCGAGGTCCTCACCGAGCGGTACGTCAGTGTCGGCATCGGTGATTTCGACCTCGAACTCAGCCGGATCGACGACGCTGACGTTCCTGGCATCATCCTCATCGTCAAGGCTCTGCACCTCGAGGTCGAGGTTGCCCGAAGCGACATCGGAACTCGTCGGCTCATACGAGAGTGTGACACTCTCGTTTTCGCCACCGGAGAGATTGAGGACCGTAGTATCGAGCTCGTCGCCGTCATCAACGAGTTCGATATTCTGACGGTCTGTTACGTTTCCTTCGTTCTCGATGGTTGCTTCGACATCGAAGGATTCACCACGCACCACGGGATCTTGAGCATCCTGTGTGACGTCTACCGTGAAGTCAGAATCCTGTCTGGTCTCCGCTGGATCGTCGGTAATGACTTCACTACGCTCGGCCCAATCATCGTTTTCCTGCGGAATATCGGTACCCCACCAGTTAGACGATGCATTCACCGTGCTGTCGTCAGCGAGGACGCTCAGCGAATTCGATTCGAGGTTTCCGTCGGAGAATGAAGCCGACTCGCCGTCGTCCTCGGGCACATCGGTGACACGAAGGCCGTATTCGTCCGCGTTACGGATGCTCGTCTCCTCGATCGTCGCCTGAGCGACGGCATCGATGCCGATCGGTGCTCGGGAGATTGAAGACGAGAACACTTCCGTGTCGTTGCTGGCGATGAACACACCTGCATCGTCCGCGCGGGACACGCGCGTGAACTCGACGGACGATCCCTCCGCGCCATCGATGGCGAGGCCGGTCTCGACATCGACGACGTCAAGACCGACGTAGTCGTGTTCGCCAGCCGTCTCATCGACGCCCGTCTCCCAATCCTCGATCCGGAGGTCGACCAACGTTGCGTCGTCCGCATCCCCGGCGAGTTCGACCGCAGTACCGTTACCATCACCCGCGAGCGTGAGATCGGAGAGTTCGACGCCGCTTTCCTCGATCGCGAACGCCGTGTCGTCACGGCGTGGCGACTCGATCACCACGTCGCCCTCGGCGGGTTCGATCGTGAGGTTGGCGGTGTCAACCGTGACGGTACGTCGCTCCTCGTAGGTTTCGGGTTCGGGTTCGAGGGTGACGGTGTCGCCGTCATTGGCCGCATCGACACCGCTCTGGATGCCCTCGAAGTCGACCGGAACGGTCTCGGTGACCGCTTCGTCGCCGACTTCGACCGTGAACTCACGGTCATCGACCACGCCGGCGCGTGGTTCGGCGGGCGGTTCAACGGTCACCGAGATGGCTGTCTCGTCGCCAGCCGTAACGTTCTCACCGAGTTCTTCGGTTTCGTTGGCCGCAAAGCCGTCGTCACCGGCGTATTCAAGCGTTACCCCCTCCGTCTCGGAGAGGTTCAGATCACCGACGTTCTCGACGGTGACGTTCGCCTCGAACGGTTCCTCCTGCGTGGCCGACTCATCGAAGTCGACGTCAACGATCGCGGGTGTTCCGGGCTCCGGCTCCCGGATCGTGAGCGTGTCGTTTGCGGTCTGGTTGTCGCTTGCGACCTCGTATTCGATGTCCTCACCGGTCTCGCCGACATCGGTCGGATCGAAGCCGAAGTCGACGGTCGTCTGTGAGCCGTTCTCAAGCTCAATACTCTCGTTCGTCTTGCTGACATCACCGACATCGAAGGTGATGTTCTGCGTGTCGGTCTCATCGCCGATGTTGGTGACGTTCGCCGTGACGTTGAGCGTCTGGCTCTGGTTGAGCACGTCGTCATCGGTGATATCGAGGCTGGAAACCCGGAAGAACGGAGCCTCAGGTTCCTCGACGGTGAACGTCTCCTCGACGTCCTCCACGCCGCCTCGGACCTCAACGGTCTCCTCGGTCGACTCGCCCTCCGGAAGGTCGATGTCGACCTCGGTCGAAAGGGTGAGACGGTCCGATTCGCCGCCGTCGAGTTCGACGACATCCTCCTCAGCGAAGCTTCCATCGAGATAGAGCTCGACCGTCTCGTCGACCTCGCCATCACCGATATTCTCGAGGTCGACACGGACCTCGACGTCCTCCTCGTTCTGGACGGGGTCAGTCACCGAGCGGATCTCGGTGACGAGTTCACCCGGCGTGCCGACCTCGGTGGTTTCGGTATCGAAGTCGTCGCCGGTGGCGACGGTCGCCTCAAGCGTGCCGGCCTCGTCCGGCGTGACGTTGAACGTCACGTCGTCCTCCTCACCGGCGGCGAGTTCGATGGACTTATCATCCGGATCGTCCGCGCCATCGACGAAGAGACTGACATCGGTCGTGTTCGAGGCGTTGCCGCCGACGTTCTCGATGTTGGCGGTCGCTTCGATCTCCTCGCCGGCGATTCCATCCTCATCGAACTCGAAGTCGTCGATCAGGAACTCGGCGTCCTCACGCACCGTGACCGCCTCGCTGTCCTCGTCGTCCGGCGTCGTGACCGTGAGGTTGTTGGTGCCGACATCGTCGCCGCGGGTGGTGAACTCAACGCTCAATTCCTCAGCTTCCGAGCTATTGCGCTGTTCGTCCTCGATCGTGATCTCACGATCGCCGAGTTCGACGATCACCGTCTCGCTACCGCTATCTACGTCCCCGGTGTTGTTGATCGTCACGTCGGCGCTAATCTGGTCGCCACGGTCGACGACATCGTCGCCGTTGAGATCGATCTCCTCAACCTCGAGCTCCGAGGCTTCGCCGATCCTGACGCGATCCGTCGAGGAGTCGTCGGTTTCGTCGGTTTCGTTGTTCGTGATCGCCGCTTCAAGCAGGATATTTCCTGGATCGATTCCCTCCTCGGAGGCGTTGATCGCGAACTCCCCGTTCTCTTCGACAAGCGTCTTTTCTTCACCCGGGTTGATTTCACCGTCAGTCGAGACGTTATCTATCGAGGTGCCGTTGAACAGCACCTCGAGCTCGCCCTCGGCGTTCTGTTCGCCGACGTTCGTCACGTTGATCTCGGGGGCGAACGGTTCATCCTCCGCGACAGGTTCGCTCACGTTGCTCGACTCGACGATGGAGACGTCGAACTCCCCGAGCGGCGTCACGTCGAGCGTCTCCTCAGCGGTGGAGTTCTCGCTCGCAACTTCGATGTCGACTTCGGGGGCGTCACCGCGCTCGATGGTGAGCGTTTCGTTGAGCGTAACTGGGTCGTCGCCCACTTCGGTGTTGTTGCTGCCGAACTCCTCACCATCAGCGGTGAACGTGATGTCCTGCGTCGCATTCTCGTCCCCGAGGTTCTCGACGGTAACATCCACGTCGACCTCCGTCTCACCGGATGCCGGCTCATCGACGGGATCCGGATCGACCTCGTCTATCGTCACGTCGAGGAACGCGTCACGCTCCTCTACGTCGATCGTCACCGTCTCGGTTTCATCCTCGCTTGCGACCTCGAACTCAAGCGTCCGGTTCGCGTCGCTGCCGTCGGTCTCGATCTCCGCCTCGAAGTCGTCGTCGGCTATCTCACCGGGATCGAGTGTGAACTCCTCGTCAGCGAGTTCCTCGTCAGGGTCGTCGGTCACGTTGGTGAGGGTGACATCTTGAGTGGCCTCCTCCTCACCAATGTTTTCGATCTCGGCGACGATCGTCGCGTTCTGTCCGGCGACGACCTCGAGGTCGGACTCACCGTCTATCACGTCGACGGCGAACGTACCGGGCTTCGTGACCACGATGTCGACGGAGTCGTCATCGTCCTCGGAGGCGGCCTCGACCGTGTTCTCACCCGCGTCGTCCGCGGTGAGCTCCCGATCGAACTCGACATCCGTGTCAGCTCCACCGTCCAGCTCGACGAGTTCGTCTGTGAGCTCCTCGTCGTTGAACGTCACCGTGACGTTCTGTTCGTCCGACTGGTCGCCGGTGTTGTTGACGGTGACGGTACCGTTGAGGTCATCCTCGTCGCTGTCGTACTGGTCACCATCATCTTCAGGGTCGTCGACAGCGAGATCAACCTCGAAGTTCGCAGCGTCCTTGATATCGACGGGGTCGAGATCGATCTCGTCGTCGTCAGTCTCGACGGTCAGGTCGGCGGTGTCGCCGTCGATGTCGTCGCTATCGACCGAGAGTCGCCGGTTCGTGGACGCGTTGGTGTCCAGATCCTCGATGGTTTCGTTCGCGAGGACGCCGTCTTCATCGTCGGCGGTGACGTTGATCTCGACATCGCCGGACGCGCCGGTGTTCGTGACGTTGACGGTGAACCGGATGTCGTCACCGGCGGTCACGTTCTCGGGTGGCGCGTCGACGAGTTCGAGTTCGGTGATCGGGTCGACGACCGTATCGAGCAGGTTGACCTGCTTTACGTCACCTTCCGTCCACTCGACGGTTTCGGGGTCGGTTCGTTCGACGGGTTCGCCGTCGACGAGGAACTCCACCGTATCGTTCTCCTCGGCGTCATCGACGGTGAGCTTCTCGTCGAACAGGTCCGGACCACCGTACTGACCGGTCTCGTTGACCGTCAGGGAGTCCTGGACCTCGCCGTCGATCGCGACCGAGACGTTGGTGCCATTGGGAGCGGGGTCACCGTCGACCGTGACGTTCCCGAAGTAGGACGCCGGCTCGGTCGCGTCGGGTTCGTCGTCTTGTGCGATCGCGACGCCCGGGATGGCCATCATGGATGTGACCATCAGGACCGCGACCAGCACGGCTGCGATACGATTTCCGTCCATCGGTCTAGTCTTCCTCTGGCTCAGGCGTTGGCTCTAATACTCTGAAGTTGTACTCACCGGCGGTCTGTCCTTCAGCGTAGCCCGTGGAGATTTCACCCTCTCCACCGGTGATGAACAGCCAGGTTCCATCGTAGGCACCGAAAGTCGCATCCACGGCACCGGGCTGATTCGGTTGATCCTGCAGTTGTTGGTTCAGATCAACGATGCCCGCGTTAAATCCGGCATCGGACACGAGATCGATGGCATTGGGGTCATTCTCCGCACCGGTTGCCACGAGGTTCCAGCCAGTATCTACATCCGTGGACGTCGGAAGAGCACCTTCACCTTCGACGCCGGTCTCGATCGGCATGACGAACTCCTCATCGATGCCGTCATCGTCGGTCGTGATAATGACCACTTCGCCCGCATCGGGGACGAAGTCGCCCTCGACGCTCTCGAAGGACTGCTCCTCTGCGTTGTACGTGAACGCCTGACCGGTGACATTCACGCCGTTCTCCTCACTCAGTAGGTCACTAAGCGGTTCGGCCGGCGGTGCGGAGAAGCCGATCGCAACCGTGTCGTCGCTGTTGAGCTCGAGCACGGAGCCGTAGTCGGTCAAATTATCGAAGTCTTCGCCAGCCGACGGTGACTCAGTTAGAACTGGGTCGTACAGAATCTCGCTTTCCTCGTCCAATTCGTCGAATCCGACGCTAGTGACATCTGTCCAGTGGTTGAATCGGAGGTCGAGCGTACCAGATGCATCCGTTTCGATAATGTCGACTTCATCGAATGTATTTAATTGCACTTCCTGTTCGGATGGGTCAGCGCTCTCAACACCGAACCCGACGCCGTCAAGTTCATCTCCCGCTCCACTCGCAGAGAGGGTGTTTGCATTTACCAGAGTCTCTGCACCGTCTCGAGCAGTCACGGCGAACGAATATCCGCTACTCTCTACGTCGATGGTGTTGTTGAATACGTCCACCTCAACGTCACCGTCTGCACTGACACCGACTGCACCGCCTCCCGGAGAGTCAGTGGTACCGGTTATATGTGAATTAGCAATCGTGACCGAGTCAGCATCCTGTGACACTTCGACGCCGATTCCCTCAGCGGACTGGTTAGCCTGCGTGGTGAACTCTATTACAGTATCCGCCACAATCACATCGGAGCCGGTGACATCAATGGCATTATTCTCATC
>SL_8KL_010_SEDDRAFT_10001885_pt1 | contig 18098 bp, 21 predicted proteins | sample SodLakKL_010_SED_4_FD_11160 | JGI IMG/M metagenome (IMG submission 11160)
CAGGGAGGTTGGGCAGGAAAAAATGTATTTGAACAGGGTCCTGAGATTGTTTATTATTTTACTTTTATTATGGGTGGGTCTAACGGGCACACTTGAATATCAGGAGCTTATGGCGGGTGTTGTGATTTCTGCTATAATAGCCGTTTTTTCTTACAGAGTTATCTTTCCCGGAGAAGCGTCGGCTTCAGGATGGCCTCCGTCGCTTTCGGGGTTTATTTTTGCCCTGGCCTATCTGCCAATCTATATCTGGGAGGAGATTAAAGCCCATCTTCAGGTCATCTATATAATATTACATCCTGATATGCCGCTTAAACCGGGGATAGTAGAGGTGCCTACAGAACTTGATACAGAATTTGGACTTACAGGGCTTGCTAATTCCATAACTATGACTCCTGGCACACTTACAGTTGAGGTCGGTGAGGATAATTCATCTCTTTTTGTGCACTGGATTTCCGTCTACACCTCTGACACCCGGGAAATAAAACGTGAAATTGGCGGAACTTTTGAAAGGTATCTGAGGAGGATTCATGGATGATTTTGCTAATAGTCCTTACGGTGATACTGGTGGCGGGGCTGATCTGTCTCGTTAGGGCTGTCAGGGGGCCATCCACACCGGACAGGGTGGTCGCGCTTGATACGCTCTCTTCTTTGATGATAGCTGCGCTGGTAGTTCTGGGCGTACACTATCAGGCCGAGATATTTCTGGATGTAGCTCTCATATACGCTCTGCTGGCTTTTATCGGCACCCTGGCTGTCTCCAAATATCTGGAAGGAAAGGACGTGGGGATGTAATGGATCTGGCCGGTTATATTCTGCTCATAATTGGTGCGGTATGCTCTCTGATCGGTGCTGTAGGATTAATTCGTCTTCCTGATGTATATAATCGTCTCCATGCCAGTACTGTAGCGGTTGTAGGTGGCGCAGTGGTCGTGATAGGGGGAGCAGGGCTGCTCAATGGTGCAGATACTTTTCTGCTCAAATCTGCTATCATCGCCTTTTTTATATTTTTTACCACGCCTACAGGCTCACATGCAATTGCCAGAGCTGCCTATATCAGGGGGCCCGGTTTAAGCTCTGAGACTGTCAGAGATGATATTGCAGATAGGGATATTAGAAATCTGCCGGAATGTGGAATCGATGATAACTTAAAAGAAGTGGAAGATTTATTAGAAGAGTAAAAACATCTGCAGCTGAATTCTGAAATGGGGGAAGCAACAAATGGAATCTCTACTTTTAAATGTTCTTCTTATCCTGCTGTTCCTGCTTTACCTCGTTGCGGTTGAGGTAGGAGATATGCTCTATTCAGTTCTTATTCTGGCGGCAGGAAATACCACCATGGCGGTTGTCTTCTATATAATGCAGGCTCCTGATATTGCCCTGACACAGGCTGCTGTAGGTGCTGGTGTCAGTACAGTTCTGCTTGTTAACGCCATCAACCGCACCAGGAGGAAAGAATGATGAGAGATAAAATTGTACTGCTGCTGGTAATTGCTGTGACAGGTCTGCTTTTCATTGGTCTCTACAGTGATGTTCCTTCCTATGGTTCTTTCCCGGAAAGGCCTCTGGATTCTGAAATAGAGGGGACTGCTTTTAATTCCGAACCAGGAAAAATTTTAAACAGTGAAGTTCTGGGAGGTTCCGGTTCTCTGCAGAGCATAGGTCAGCCTATTCTGGAAAGGACCCCGCAGAGCCCTCCGGATGGTCTGGGTATTCCCAATGTTGTCACAGGCGTGCTGTGGGGTTTTAGAGCTTATGATACCATGGGTGAAGCCACAGTTCTGTTTACTGCAGTGGTGAGTGTGGTGCTGCTGGCAGGTCACACAGGGCTGGTTGCGCCCTGCAAGAGCACCGGAATGTCTGTGATAGTCAAGACTGTGGGCAGGGTGCTGGCTCCGATCTTGATGCTATTCGGTGCCTACATAATAATGTACGGACACCTCACACCGGGAGGAGGATTTCCCGGCGGGGTGATCATTGCCGCAGCTATGACCATTTTACTGCTCGGTTTTGGCCTTAGATTTGCCTGCTCAAATGTCGGTTTTCTCCCCTGTGAGCTGGGAGAGGAACTGGGGGCTCTTCTGATAATTTTTGTGGGAATTGCCGGTCTTCTGACAGGTACTTACTTTTTCCAGACCTGGGCCTATGTGGGAGAGCTGGGAGATCTCTTCAGCAGCTTGAACATTCTGCTGCTAAATATTGCTGTTGGTCTTAAAGTTTTTGGCGGTGTCCTTTTAATTGTCTATTCCCTGCTTTCCTCTTTTGGGGGTGTAACTGAGTGAGTTTAAACTATCTAATCGTTGTACTGCTTGTAGGACTGGGGCTTTACTGCCTTCTTACCAAGAGAAATCTCATCAAAATGATCATAGGTCTTTCCATCATCACAGATGGGGCTCATCTTCTTTTGATATCACTGGGTTATCGGGCCGAGGGCATCGCCCCCATAATTCCGCAGAGAATGATGGAAGAGTTCGCTGTCATAGCGGAGATCGGGGTTGATCCTCTGCCCCAGGCTCTGGTGTTAACTTCGATAGTAATCAATGTCTGTATTCTGGCTCTGGCCATAACACTGATAATTTTAAATTTCAGGCATAAGGGTACACTGGATCCTTTCGAACTCACCGATCTCAAAAAATAAACCCTGCAGGAAGACAGCGATCTGTCCATCCTGAATGCGGTTTTTCAAGAGGGAATTAAAGTTTGAGAAAGGAAGGAATAGAAATTGACTGCACCTGCATTTTATTCTCCGATACTGGTAATCGTTCTGCCCTTGATAGGAGGCTTTGCTCTGCCCGGTGCCGGTCTGCTGGGTGACAAACTGAATATCCCCAGGCTGCGGGAGTATCTGGCTTCAGCCGTGGTGCTGGCCACAATTTATTTTGTGCTGGATACCTCTGCCGGCCTTGGTGAGGAAATTATGGTATATCCTCTGGGAGGCTGGGAACCTCCCCTGGGAATAACGCTGGTGATAGACGGTCTGGGCATCTTGCTCAGTATAGTGGTATCTATAATCGCCGGTGTTATAATAATTTATTCTCTTTATTTTTTCAAAGAGGAGGACCGGTTGAGCCAGTATTATACTCTGATGCTTTTTCTGCTGGCAGGTATGCTCGGTGTTGCATATACCGGTGATATATTCAATTTATATGTTTTCTTTGAAATCATGTCGATTGCTTCCTATTCACTGATTGCGTTTTACAGGACAGGTGATTCGGTGGAAGGAGCATTGAAATATCTCTTTATCGGTTCACTGGGCACGGGCTTTATTCTGCTGGGAATTGTGCTGTTATATGCCATGACCGGCACACTTAATATGGCCGATCTTTCTATGAGGATGTCTGTTCTCAGCGCTGAGGGTTACTCTCTCACAGCCCTGATCTCGCTGGGTTTATTGACGGTGGGCTTCGGCATGAAAGTAGGTATGATACCCTTCCATGCCTGGCTTCCGGATGCCTATCAGTCCGCCCCAATTCCTGTTACAACCGTGATGGCAGGAGGCACTGGAGTTATTGGTGTTGGTGCACTCCTGAGAGTTGGCTTTCTCGTTTTTGGATCCGAGCTCATCACACCTCTGCTGATGGGACTGGGTCTTTTAACCATGGTGGCCGGGGCCCTGCTGGCTTTAAGGCAGAGCGACCTGATCAGACTGCTTGCATATTCCAGCATCTCACAGATGGGATACATACTTTTAGGCCTTGGTATCGGTACTTCACTTGGAGTTTCCGGTGGCCTTTACCATCTGATGAATAAAGCTGTATTCAAGTCACTGCTGTTTCTGGCGGCCGGAATAATCGTCTATAAAACGGGCAGCTCGGATATGAACAAATTAGGCGGGCTGGCAGTAAAAATGCCCGTCACAGCCACCCTGTTCGGAGTAGGGGCTCTGGCACTTGTGGGTATCCCGCCCTTGAATGGTTTTGTCAGCAAGGCCAGTATAATTTATGCCGGTATCAGGGCCGGACATCCTGTGCTCAGTGCTCTGGCTTCATTCTCGGCAGCACTCTCGCTCACATATATACTCCGGGCTTTTATAAGTGTGTTTCTGGGTGAGAGCACGCCGCTGACAGAGGATATTAAATTTTCCCGGGAGTACAGATTGTTGATACCGGTCTGTATTCTGGCTGTATTCACACTGCTGCTCGGTATATTACCGGGATTTGGTTTTGAGATGGTTGCAGAGGCAGAAGCGGTGCTTCTCGAACCTCTGGAGTACATAGAATCCGTCTTTCCGGCCGGCTAAACCGTCTGGTTTAATAGGCAGGCTTTTTTTGAGATTAACAGCAGCCCGTATGAGCATGAGAATATAAACAGCCATTTAAAGTTGAGGAGATGAAACGATGATAAAACTCGATCTGCCTGTAATATTTATCTCCGTTCTGCTCCCACTGCTGGGATCGGTGACTTTTCCCTTTCTGCATAAAAAGATAAAAAATAGATATCTGACAGGGCTGGCATTTATTCTGCTCTCTTTACCTCCAGCTCTGGCCGGTTATCTGACATATAATTATGGTCTGGATCCAGGTATACTGGATACACCTTTTTTCAGCCTTGAAGGGGCGGGCTCCTTTTCCATGTATCTGGACTGGTTGAGCGGTCTCTATGTTCTGGGGATAGGAGTTGTGACCCCCATGGTGGCGATATATTCCAAAAATTACATGGAAAACAGGCTGGAGGTCATGAGGTCTGAAGGAGAGAGCCCTCCTTCGTTAGGTGTCTATTACATGTTCTATATAATGTTTTCTGTTTCCATGCATGGAGTTGTGCTCTCCACCAACCTGCTCCAGTTCTATCTATTTCTCAAAATAACCGTTGTGGCAAGTTTCTTTCTCATCCTCCTCTATGGTTATGGGGATAGAAAGAGAATTGCCCTCATGTATCTCATCTGGTCTTCTATAGCGGGATTTGTTTTTCTGCTCGGCAGTCTGGGTCTGGCCTCCCATACCGGTACTTTCGATGTTCTGGACTTAGAGGAACTGGAGGTTATGGTGGGAATAGGACAGGGGCTGCCTCTTATCATACCTTTTGCGCTTTTCGCCGGACTTTTGATCAAAAAAGCCCTCTTCGGAGCTCATATCTGGCTTCCTTATGCCCACGCTGAAGCCCCCACACCTGTTTCGGCCCTTCTTTCTCCCAATCTCATCGGAATTTCAGGCTGGGGAATGGTCAGATTGGTATATGAGCTCTTTCCGGAGCAGTTTGCTGTAATGGCTCCCTATTTTCTGATTCTCTCCTATTTCACGATGATGTACGGGGGGGTTATGGCTCTAGCTCAGGATAATCTCAAAAGGCTTATGGCCTATATCAGCGTTTCCCAGATGGGCTGGGTGGTCTTCGGCTTCACCACTCTCACCACAGAGGGTATTGTCGGTGGAGTGCTGCTTTTTGTCAAGCACTCACTGAGCCTTTCCATACTGTTCATGAGTGCGGGTCTTCTCATTTCCCGGCACGGGCTGAAAAACATCTCTGATATGGGTGATTTAAGGAAGAAGATGCCGCTGACCTCGGTGCTGATGATAGCAGGCTTTGTTATCCTGCTGGGACTGCCGGTATCGATGGGTTTCTGGTCCAAGGCAATGATCTTCAGCGGAGCTACCACAATGCCGGGTATAGATGGAACTGCTGGCTTTCTGTTCATGGCAGCTCTGCTCCTTCTGGCAGGAAGTATAACGGCGGCATATGCTTTTATCACTATCAAGAGAATCATATTTTCGGGAGAGTTTAAGAGCAAAACCGGAAGAACAGAGCTAACCGCTGTGGGTTTTAACAGCTCTACAGTACCCATGGCCATCATAGGAACTATAGGTGTGCTGTTGTTTTTAGTTCCAGATCCCCTGCTGGGGCCGGCATATATGCCTTCATTTTCTCATCTAGCCGGTGAAGCCATAGCCTTTATTATCGTCTATATAATTTCCTATTATCTGTATCAGGGCAGGCCGGAGGAAATATCCCGGGGATTATATAAGAGTTTCGAGACGGAGATTATTGATGAGACTTTCCACGGCAGGCTGGTCCGGCTTGTGAGCGGAGCAGGAAACAGGCTGCAGACCCTGCACACAGGTGTGATGAGCACCTATATGGTCTGGATGTTGGCCGGATTTCTGTTTTTGCTCCTGGTATTTTCATTTGTCTGATTTACAGCTGATATTCTGGAGCGTTCTTGCTCTCTTATTCTCTTTCATAAAATTAAATCTCAATTTTTGCCCGTTGCAAATCAATCTGGCTGATAGCATAAAGTGTTATCAGCCGGATTTTATTATTTATGGGGACTTCCTGTTGTTACAGCCGTAAAAAGAGAAGGAAATTTGCTCTCTGTATGCAATTTATTATTAAGCGCAATTAAATTCAATCAGGGGTGAAAAACCATATGGAATTTTCCGAAGTTTTATTCAAAAGGCGCAGCATCAGAAAATATGAAGACCGGGATGTCAGTGAGGATAAAATGAAAAAGCTGATCAGGGCTGGTAAATCCGCCCCATCTGCCAATAACAAACAGCCCTGGCACTTTGTGGTGATAAGATCTGAGGAGACCAGAAGGAAGATCATGGATATTCATCCCTACTCCTCCATGCTGGCTGAAGCTCCTGCTGCCATATCGGTCTGTGGTAACATCGATAAAAGTGAAAGTTACTGGGTTCAGGATTGTTCGGCTGCAACTCAGAACATACTGCTGATGGCTGAAAATCTGGGACTGGGTGCTGTCTGGCTGGGTCTTCATCCCCGCCGGGAGCGAAGAGAAGAGGTGGCAGATATGCTGGATTTGCCGGAGAATATACGCCCTCTCAATATAATTGCTGTCGGCCATCCTGCTGAAAGTAGTCATAGAGTTGATCGATACGATCCTGATAAGGTTCATTATGAAAACTGGTAGATAAAACTGGCATAAAGGCTCAGCCAACCAATCGGGGAGGGATAGATAAAATTGCAGGAAAAAATTGCAGGTCTTATCGAATATCTCGAAGGTAAGGACATCGATTATGCAGATGTAAGATATGGTAAAATCGAGGAACAGGCTGTGAGCACTGAGGAAGGTGAGCTGCAGGAATTTGATAATAATACGAGCGAGGGGGTCGGGATAAGGGTCATAAAGAATGGGGCGCCGGGGTTTGCGGCCACAGGGGATCTCGACCGCCTTCATCAGACAGCCCTTAAAGCTCTGGATGTAGCAGATGCCAGCAGCAGAGTTAAAGGAAAAAACATGGAGCTGGCTGAGAAGGAGTCGATTAAGGATTATTACGAGACTTCCTATGAAAAGGACCCTTTCACTGTCAGCACCGGTGAGAAGATCGAGCTTTTGCGCGAGGCTGAGGCAAAGATGCAGGATGAGGCGGATCTTTTTAAAACGTCAGCCAGCCTCAGATTTCGCAGGGAAAACAGGATCTTTGCCGATACAGAAGGAAGCCTGATAGAACAGGAGCTCATGGAATCAGGTGGTGGTATTGAAGCCTCTGCTGTAGGTGAAGACGATCTTCAGGTCAGGACATATCCCTGCTCTTTCGGCGGCAATCACGCCAAAGCAGGTTATGAATTCGTAGAGGATATGGACCTGATTGGAAATGCCGGGGAAACTGCCCGGGAGGCTGAGAAGCTGGCCGGGGCCGAGGAGTGTCCGCACGGTGAATTTGATATAGTACTGGACAGCTCCCAGCTGGCACTCCAGATTCATGAGAGCATAGGCCACCCGGTGGAACTGGACAGGGTATTTGGATCAGAAGAAGCCTATGCCGGCACCAGCTTTTTGAGTGTGGAAGATCTAAACGAATTGCAGTATGGTTCTGAATGTGTGGATGTGGTGGCAGATGCCACTGTTGAGGGGGGGCTGGGTACTTTCGGCTATGATGATGAAGGAGTTCCAGCTCAAAGAATTCCCATCATAGAATCAGGAGAATTTGTTGGTTTTCTAACCTCCCGGGAGACTGCTGTCAGGCTGGGCATTTCCTCCGGCGGTGCCAGCAGAGCCGATGGCTGGGAAAATATCCCCCTGATCAGGATGACAAATATAAATCTGCTGCCGGGTGAATACAGTTTTGAGGAACTTATTTCTGATATCGATTATGGGCTTTATCTGGAAAATAACCGGAGCTGGAGCATTGATGACAGACGTCTTAACTTTCAATTTGGCTGTGAGATAGCCTATGAGATAGAGAATGGCCGCCTGACAGGTAAAATATTTAAAAATCCTCTTTATACCGGGATAACACCTCAATTCTGGCGTAGCTGTACCGGGATATGTGATAATGAGCACTGGCAGATGTATGGTCTGCCCAACTGTGGGAAGGGCCAGCCGGGTCAAAGGGCCAGAGTTGGACACGGCTCAGCACCGGCCAGATTTAATAATATAGAAGTCGGGGTGGAAAGAGATGAATAAAAGAGAAGCCTATATGATACTGGACAGAATACTGGGCTGGTCTGGAAAATATGATATGCAGGTCACAGTTGACGGAAACGAAAAGGGGCTTACCCGTTTTGCGGGCTCAGAGATTCATCAGAATATTTACCAGGAGGACCTGGAGGTAAAGATCGAACTCCGCCGGGATAAAAAAAGGGTCAGCACCACTACAAATCAGCTGGCCGAGGAAAATCTCAGAGGAGAAATACGCAATTTACACCGGGAGCTGGAAGAAACTCCTGCCCGCAAGAAAGAGCTGCCCCTTATTGATAGTCCGGATGAGATCAGCAGTGAAGAAAATGATTCCGAACTGGCTGAAAAACTTGATGAAGCAGGAAGAGCCGGGATAGTCGCAGAGGGTATTGAAAATCTGCCAGATGGATATACTGCTGCCGGTTCACTGGCTCTGGAAAAGGGATATCTGGCCATAGCAAATACCCGGGGAATACGGAGATTTATGAGCCGGGATAAGGCCAGCTTTAACACTGTAATCAGTTCGGAGCAGGTCGAGGGTTCGGGCTATGCCGAACTGGAAGCGGAAAAGCTGTCAGATTTTGATGTGGAAGAGGCATTTGCTGCAGCAGCTGATAAAGCTGTGGACAGCAGTGATCCCGAATCGATTTCCCCCGGGAGTTATACCGTAATTCTTGAACCTTTAGCAGCTGCCGAACTGCTGGGTTATCTTTCCTTTATTGGCTTCAGTGGACGCAGTGTACAGCAGGGCCGCAGTTTCCTGAGCGGACGTATTGGTGATAAGGTCTGGGACGAAAAAATCTCTTTATATGATGACTGCCAGCATGAGCAGACCTTCTCACTGCCCTTTGATATGGAAGGGGCCGAGAGGCAGTCCCTTACTATAATTGAAGATGGTGTATCCCGTGAGCTTGCTTACGATCTGGAAAGCGCTATGGAGGCAGGAGAGGAGACCACCGGTCATGCTCTGGGCAGTTCCAGGGCAGGTGGTATACCACTTCATCTCGTCATGAGCGGAGGAGAATCATCTCCTGAGGAGATGATATCCAGTACTGAGAAGGGACTTCTAATAACCAGATTTCACTATACCAATGTTGTCAACCCCAGACAGGCTGTGCTCACAGGTTTGACCAGAGATGGCACATTTTTAATTGAGGAAGGGGAAATCACCAACTCCGTTCGTGATCTAAGGTACACTCAGAATATGATGGAGGCTTTCAATAATGTGATTTCACTCAGCAGTAAGCGTTTTCAGGTGCCGGGACTGGCCGGCAACAATTATCTGCCTTACCTGAAAATATCAGATTTTCAATTCACCGGTCTCACCGAAGAGTAATCCCTTTAAAGGGGGTATCAGGCCATGTATAGAGCCCGAATTGTATTTGTCCTGGCCGGTCTGTATCTTTTCTGGCTTATTTTGTCCGGGAATGTAGCTCCAGCCAATTTGTTTCTGGGAGGGGCTGTATGCCTTTTCACACTGCTGTTTTTCCGGGGGTTTCTGCTCGGTGAACCGAAGCAGCGAATCTCCATATTTTCCTATCTGAAGAGGGTGGTTGTTTTCCTGCTTTTCCTGCCGGTTTTTTTCTTTCAGGCCTATAAATCTTCACTTCAGATACTGGGTCTGGTGTTGAGGCCGGGCATGAATCTAAACCAGGGTATTGTGGAGGTAGATACAGACCTGGAAAACATCAACGGGCTGACCATGCTGGCCAATGTTATAACTTTAACACCGGGTACGATTACCGTTGATGTTCATGAGGAAGAGCATCATATTTATGTGCACTGGATTAAAATCAAACACTTTACCTCAGAGCAGATAAAAGAGGATATAGTTGGAAGTTTTGAGCCCTGGTTGATGAAAATATTCGAGAGATAATGAAGATCTGTCGGGAGGGGTAAACTTGCTGCTGCCTTTTATGATATTCTGCATTTTGATCTGTTCTCTGATCTCTTTTTACAGGTTGATAACAGGCCCTCATGTGCTGGACAGAATTGCAGCAATTAATGCCATAGGCATAATGCTGTTAACTGTGCTGGTGCTTTTCGGTGCCTATTTTGGCCGGGCGATCTTTATAGACGTGGCTCTTGTCTATGGAGTTCTGCTTTTTATAGATATTCTGGTTATGGCCAAATATTTCGGCACACCGGCCAGAAATGGGGAGGGAGAAAAAAGTGGTGATAANTGATTTGCTCGCTATAATTTTTATGGTCAGTGGTGTGATCTTTTTCTTCACCACTGCCATTGCTCTGGTCCGTTTTCCCGATTTTTTCTCCCGTATGCACGCTGCCTCTAAATGTCTGGTCGGAGGAGGGGTATCAGTGATGATAGGACTGATAATCAGAGAGGGTTTTACCCCTCTATCACTCAGGCTTCTGCTTCTGATCATATTTCTCCTCATAACAAGTCCTGTAGTGGGTCATGCTCTGGCCCGTTCCGCCCATCAATTTGGCTATACAGGTGAGATGGTCCGCGACGATTTAAAGGGAGGGGATGAGGTTGATTGATTTTCTGCTGGGGTTTTTGATTATTTTGCTGGTGGGCACTGCCGCCTTTGCTCTCTTTACCGACAAACTTCTCAATTCCATAATTACACTATCCATATTCAGCGCTCTCATGGTCGTAATTTTAATCGTCTTAAGAGCCCCTGATTTAGCCCTGGCAGAGGCGGTTATAGCTGCCGGAATTATGACTAGCTTCTTTGTCATAACAATAGATAAAACAGAGGGTGTGTAATTTATGAAAAAAATATTCTCCCAGAAGGTCTTCAGCCTTATTCTGGTAGTTATACTGGGCTTTTTTATACTATATACGTTTTATTCGGTGGCCGATATAGAGCCTGAGATGAGGCTGGCCGATCACTATATTGAGAGGGGTGTGGAGGAGACAAAAGCAATAAATCTTATCACTGCAATTCTCTTCGATTACCGGGCCTTCGATACCCTGGGTGAGGCCACAGTCATCTTTACTGCTGCCAGTGTGGTCGCCATGCTGCTTCCTCTGCACAGAGCTTCAATGCTNAGGACGGAATTTACTCCCGTCGTACATCAGTCTATTGCTTTTATTCTTCCATTTTTATGGATGATCAGCATCTTTCTGGTTTTTTATGGCCATCTCTCCCCGGGTGGTGGTTTTTCTGGAGGGGTGATCATAAGTGCCATCTCCATTCTGATCATATTTACCTATGGTTTTAAATACATGACAGAGCGGTTTAATGTGAAGAAATTATCCCTGATTGAGGATGCCGGGGCACTCACTTTTCTGCTGATCGGATGTCTGGGTATTATTGCCGGAGGGACCTTTCTGGCCAATAGCCAGGCCGGTCTGTATCTGGGAGAACCGGGAGAGCTGCTCAGCGGCGGCATCATCCCGCTCTCCAATTTAGCAGTGGGAGCAAAAGTAGGTACAGGTCTCAGTGTGATCTTCATCTCTCTGGCCCGGGAGGATTGATGATGACATGATATTATTATATCCTGCAGTTGCGATCCTGATATGCATGGGAATATATACGGTTCTTACCCAGAGCAATATGATTAAGATAGTTGTGGGAATAAGTATTGTGGAATCCTCCATAATTCTGCTGCTGGGAGCTATGGCGTATGTTCCAGAGGGGGCTGCACCGGTTCTGGACAGAAGCTATGAACTGGTGGCGGATCCACTTCCCCAGGCTTTAGGACTTACAGCCATTGTGATAAATGCCAGCACCACGGCAATAATGCTGGCCCTGATTATTAAACTTTACAACAGGTATGATACGCTCAATATCCACAAGATAAGAAGGCTGAGAGGTTAATTCAATGCATTTATCGCTTTCAGCAGGCCTTTAACCGTTGGGAGGCATAATAATGCATCTGCCAGTATGGCTGATAATAATACCTTTATTTATGGTTTTTTCTCTGGGGATATTCGCATATATTAACAAAAAAATAGTAAAACCTCTGGTCATTACAGGAGGTTTTCTCCAGACGGTATTGATATTCTTCTTTATTTTGAGAAGGGGAGAAGAGGTTCCGCTAACCTACAGTCTGGGATCCTGGCGGGGAGATATTGCCATAAATTTAGCTATCGATAGTTTCAGCCTGGTCATGTTTGTGCTGATGGCATTGATGGTTATGCTGAGTTTAATATACTCCCTAACGGAAATCAGGGAGGGAAGTGTGAAGTTTTATCTCCTCATAAATGTTTTATTCGTGGGGATCACAGGTATGGTTATGACCGCCGATCTCTTCAATCTCTATGTGTTCTTTGAGATAACCTCCATCAGCTCCTATGCACTGGTGGCCTTTAATGATCGTGATATCTCTCTGGAGGCTGCCTTTAAATATCTGATGATAGGAACTGTCAGTGCTGTATTTTTGCTGATGGCTGTGGTGCTGACTTACCAGGCCACCGGCACATTGAATATGGCCCTAATACCGGAGGGAATGGAAGAGGTGCCGGTGCTGACAAGGCAGCTTCTATTTGCTTTTTATATGATAGGTCTGGGGGTGAAGTTTGCCATTGTGCCCCTGCATACCTGGCTTCCGGATGCTTATATGTCAGTACCCATAACCTATAATGTGCTCTCTTCCGGTCTGGTCGTCAAAGCTTCCTTCTTCGTGCTGGTGAGAATTTTGTATGTTCTGTTCGGAGTGGAATTCCTGGCCGACAATATGCTGGCTTCGGTACTTTTGATCTGGGGTATAATCTCCATGCTGTTCGGTCATGCTGCGGCATTTCAGCAGGACAATCTCAAGCGACTTTTGGGATATTCAACAATTGCCCAGATGGGATACGTTATAATCGCTTTTAGCCTGGGCACGGCAGCCGGGATAGTGGCCGGGAGCTTTCACATGATTAATCATGGAATCATGAAAGGGGCGGTATTTTTTGCCGCAGGCAGTCTGAGGAGAGAGACTGACAGCTATGAACTTAAAGAGATGCACGGCCTGGCCGACATTAAACCCTACACATCACTGATATTTGTCCTTATACTGCTTTCCATGGTGGGCATTCCCCCCTTTAACGGTTTTGTCAGCAAGTGGCTTATTCTTGAGGCCTCTGTGGAAGCTGGAAATTTAATCGCTGCCTTTCTTGTAATTGCCGGCAGCTTTTTATCCCTGGGATATTATCTCAGCATTATTCTCAATATCTATACGGGATATGAAGGCTCTTCTGAGAAAACTTCTGAAGTTCGCCTTAATGAAGCTCTGCCCACTGGAATTCTGGCAGTTCTATGTTTGGTGCTGGGATTCGTCCCTACATCTCTGCTGGCAGTTATAGGAGATGCACCTGTATTTGTTCTGGAAAGACATAATTTTATCAGTTTGATTTTAGGTGGATAGAGATAAAAGGATTTATCTCTTTATTAAGAAACATTATTGAATATGCCGCTGTGTAAGGAGGGGCGCCGGTGCTTAATCCAGGTATGCCTGTACTGCTGGCTTCACTGCTGTGTTTTATTGCCCGCAATAAAACACAAAAAATATCGATTTCTATAGCAGCTCTGATTGTTTCACTTGCTGCAATTTATTATGCTCCAGGAGAAGAGATCTTTTCCACCGCCAGCTTTCTGGAGCTGGATTTGATTCTGGCCTATGTCACACCTATCAGCAGGAACACCGGTTATATTTTTGCTGTTTTTGCTGTTATAGTTCTAATTTATGCCGGAAAGTTCTTCTCCTCAGCAAATATAAACCTGCTAAATCTTTTTGTTGGCTCTTCACTGGCACTGCTTTTTGTGGGCGATTTCATCTCCTTTTTCTTTTTCTGGGAGCTGATAACCGTCGCGGCCTTTTTTCTGATCTTCGATAGGTTTGACCCTTCCCTGCGTTTCACCGCTGAGTATTATTTCATTGTACATATTATGGGGGGGCTGAGCCTTCTTTTCGGCATAATATTACATTACAATTATACCGGGGATATACTTCTTGGAGCTCCTGCCAGAGGTCTGCCCTTTTTTATCCTGGGTATAGCAATTAAGCTCGGTTTTTTAGGTCTGCATACCTGGATACCTCACACCTATGCGGTGATACCATTTCAGCTGACTGTACTGATGTCCGCCTATACCTCAAAGATCGGGGTATATGCTCTTTATAGATTGATTGAGCTGGAAGGCCCTCTCATTGCCTATCTGGGGCTGATAAACGCTCTGGGCGGCGGTATTCTGGCACTTAAACATTCGCATCTGCGCCTGATAATCTCCTATTCTATTGTAAGTCAGATAGGTTATATGATGGTGGGAATAGGAGCGGGGGGAATTGCCGCTGCAGGGGGGATGTTTCATCTTATAAATCATATTCTCTATAAAGGACTGCTGTTTATGATGGCCGGCACCATCACCTACTCTCTCAGAAAAGAAAGTCTTAATAATCTTGGTGGTCTCTGGAGGCATATGCCTGTGACTTTTTTAGCCGGTCTTGTAGGTTCATTTTCCATAGCGGGTCTGCCTCTATTTAATGGATATGTGAGCAAGGCCTGGATTAAAGCCGGGATTGACAGCAGCATCCTCTATTACGGTCTGCAGGTAGCCGGGGTTTTAACTTCGCTGATTTTCATCAAGGTTCTTTACTTTGGTTTTCTTGCCGGAGGCGAAAGGACTTTAAAAGAGGAGGAAAATTTCAGGCCTCCCTTTGACCATGCGTCTGGGGATGATAATTCTGATCTTGCTTATGAGTTTTATTGCTCTCAATCCTGCTTTTATGGAAGAGATATATGCGGTAACCCCCGATCTGCAATATAGTTCCTCTTCCGGGATAATTAGCGGTGTGCAGCCTTTCATACTGGCCCTGATTTTATTTCCTCTCCTGAAAAAATATATTACGCCCTATCAGGAAGATGCAGTACAAAAAGATTATTTGACCGATATTGGATATTCCTTTTTAAACCTGGACACCAAAATATCGGACATTCACTCCGGAGATTTAATACGCTATCTTTCCTGGGCTCTGCTGGCCCTTATAATCCTGATGTTTGCATTCTGGTTCGGGGCTTAAACCCTTTGTAAATAATAAATAATTATGTTAAGATTAAATCGCATAAAGTCCTTATATGCTGAGCCAGAGAAGGCCATAATAGGGGTGATAGGTGTGAGTTATGAGGATAAAAAGCCTTATGCTGACATTTCCGGCTGTGCTGACAAAAAAGCCCCCAACGAGGCCTGTTATTATGAGATGCTGCCGGAAAATGAGGTTCGCTGTCAGCTCTGTTACAGAGAGTGTTTGATAGAGGAGGGGAACAGGGGGTTTTGCCGCAGCCGGGAGAACAGAAACGGCAGGTTGATATGTGCCAGCTACGGTCGGCCGGGTGCGGTGGCCATAGATCCGGTGGAAAAGGAACCCTTTTATCATCTCCGTCCGGGGAGTAGAATGCTCTCGGTCGGTGGTGTGGGCTGTAACTTCCGCTGCACCTACTGTCATAACTGGCATCTATCACAGCAGCTTCAGATTCGCGTTCAGAACCGTCAGGAGCTGATGCCGGAAGACCTGATTGAGAGGGCGGTGGAAAAAGAGCTCGATATGATCTCATTTACCTATAACGAACCCGCTATCAATTATGAGTACCTCATCGATACTGCCGCGGCCGCAGCCCCGGAAGACCTGGAGGTGGTATTTCACACCAATGGGGCCATAAATTCCGATCCCCTGAGCCAGCTGCTGGAGTATGTAGATGGTGTCTGCCTCGACCTCAAAGGATTCAGTGAAGAGACCTATCAGAAGATGCAGAAGGCACGGTTAGAGCCCGTGCTGGAGACGCTGAAAATGATATCGGATAGTGGAAGTGATATCTGGCTGGAGATAGTATATCTGCTGCTCACAGATAGAAATGATGATGAAGATGAGATACGGGCGATGTGCAGATGGCTTGTCGATAATACAGTTAGGGAATATCCTCTTCACTTCAACAGGGCGGTTCCCGCCTATAAGGAGGAGGACCTCCGGCCGACACCTGTAAAGAATCTGGAGAGAGCCCGGGAAATAGCATTGGAAGAAGGGCTGGAATTTGTCTATATTGGCAATGTCCCGGGCCATAAGGCCAATTCCACATACTGCCCTGACTGCGGGAGTTTGCTCATATCCCGCCGTGATCATGAGGTCTTTGCCAGCAGGCTGGAGGGAGGAAACTGCTCTGATTGCGGCAGAGGTATTCCCGGTAGATGGAGCTGAAAATATCACAGAATATCACTCTGCGGGGAGGTATAAAATAATATGATACTCGGTATAGATATCGGAGGCAGCACGACCGATATTGTGGGATTTAAGGATAACGGTATAGAGGGTTATCTAAATGTTGAGGCCAGTGATCCCCTCACTTCAGCTTCAGGTGCGCTGGGTAAGTTCATCAACTATAAGGATCTCGATATTGGGGATATTGAGCATATAGCCATAACGGGTGTGGGATCTTCCTATGTTAAAAAGGATCTTTTTCAGATCGAGACCAGAAGGGTCAAGGAATTTCAGGCCATAGGGGCCGGTGGAGCCTATCTGACCTCTCTGGACAGGGTCATCATCGTCAGTATGGGCACCGGAACGGCCATAGTTTATAATGACAGGGGAGATATTACCCACCTGGGCGGTACAGGTGTGGGAGGAGGTACACTGGTCGGCCTGGGTGATGCCATCTGCGGCACAGATAATTACAGAAGGCTGGTGGAGCTGGCAGAAGATGGTGATCTTTCCCGTGTCGACCTTTCTGTGGGGGATATAACACTGGAAAATATTAACGGGCTTAACGAGGAGATTACGGCTTCCAATTTTGGCAATCTGGATTCGGAGGCAGCTCCTGAGGATTATGCTCTGGGAATTATCAATCTGGTATATCAGACGGTGGGTATGCTGGCTGTCTTTGCCGCCCGCATTCAGGGCATCAACGATGTGGTCGTGACGGGCAAGCTGGCCCAGATGACCGCCGGTCAGAAGGTCTTCAAGAGGCTTAAAAAGACCAAGCTCTCACCTGTGGATTTTCATTTTCCCGATCTGGCCGAATATTCCACGGCGATAGGGGCGGCGATATCCAGCCAGAAATAGTTCCTGTGCTCTGCTGTAGAGCTCTGTATATTTTCCGCTTTTAACACAGATCCGGCAAATACAGATCAAAGAACCATATAATCAACTCTATCAGGAGGGATAATGTGACAAAAATTCTATCTTCGCTAAGAGCAGATCATATTATAATCCTTTCTCTTTGTCTTCTCATAGCTGTCTTTATTGCGGGAGCTGAGGGCATCGATGCCCGGGACTGGCAGGAAAAGGACCTGCTTCTGCCCCGGAGTGAGGCCGGTCTGCTAGAAAGTTTTGATCTGCTGAATTTTTCCGTGGAATTTGTCAGGGAGGATCGCAGTCAGAAATCGATATTCACCTTTGAATTTCTGGAGGAGGAGATAATCGAAGGTGATGAGCTGGATAAATTTGAGATGTCGATGAGGCGCGAAGGGGAAGAGGCCAGGCCTTTCCACGTCTGGCTTGACAGCGAATATACACCCCGGAGAGCTGAACTGGATGGCGATGAAACCTCGCCGGAGTCGATATTTATGTACCTTGAGCCAATTCTGGAACCTTTTATCAACCTGGTTGAGATGGAGATAGAGGATCTCTCAGAAATGGACTTTGCCTATGATGGAGAAGGGGAAATAGAGCTGTACGGTGAGGAGATCAGAACCCACAGCCTGACAATATCTCAGGATGAACTGGAAGGTGAGATAAGCGATGATCTGGAGTTGGAGCTGGCGGAATTTGAAAATAATCTGGTAGTTGTATATTATAATTA
>SL_8KL_010_SEDDRAFT_10001888_pt1 | contig 18077 bp, 16 predicted proteins | sample SodLakKL_010_SED_4_FD_11160 | JGI IMG/M metagenome (IMG submission 11160)
GATGGACCAGGGGATATTTCTTTTCCAGAAAGGAAAATAACTGGTGGAATTCTTCTGCACTGCCCCCGGATACCGTCTTAAAACCAACTGATCGGGATAAACTTTCTGCCGCCCGCTCCAGGTCCACCTCCCCGGTAGAACCCCCTCCATTATTATATCCTCTGGGTCCGGAAAATAAAAGGGTTCGAATTAAAATAATTATCATTATCAGAATGGGAATAATCCAGATTAGTTCCATGTCCTTCCTCCCCTGTTTTTTTGATCAACCAAGTTTTTTACCCCGATTTCCAATCTTAAAATTGGGGAATTTGCTGATCTATATAACTCAATTGGCATCAGCCCTGTTTGCTCTTTTTAACTCATACCTTTTCCATTTCGCTATGTTGATGGTTTTTCCTTCACAGCCCGGGCCCAGGACCAAATGATAAAGGCCCCGGTCTCGATTGAGATCAGCAGGGCCTTTTAATCTAAGTAACTTTTATTTTTCATTTTTTTTGAGGTTACCAGCGCCGTTCATAATTTCTCAGGTTCCCGGAGCTTCTCCTCGAACCTCCTTCCAGAACCAGGTAAAAATCCTTTTTGATCATTCTTTGCACCTCCCTTTATTTCTTTTTCTTATTATTTTTACCCGAAGAGATTAATTCCTGATACTTGAGCTGTCCCAGTAAAGTTTCCATTTTTGCACCTCCCCTTTATTTTTTGAACTATTTTCCTGTAGCTTTTTCCCGGTCTGATTTTTACCGGCGGGGCTTTCTGCGCCGCTGTTCTTCTTCCTTGCGGATCTTCACTGTTGCCAGGTAGGCTATCCCGTGATCGAACATTTTTCACTCCTCCTTTCCATTCTTTCAGGTTAATAATTAATTTTTCTTATTTCTAAATTAATTATAATTGGGTCATCCGGTTTTGTCAACCCTAAAATTAAAATTTTTAATTTTTTTTATTATTTTTTTAATGTTTTTTTATAATAATATTAATTCAAGGTCCAAGCCGGAATAAAATATTGTACTTTCCTCACCAATTCTTACCCTCCCGGGCCACCTTAATGTTCTGTTATTAGCCGGTTCGGTTAAGAAAAACCATGACCCCCTATCCTCAGAAAAAAATAACTCCCCTATATATTTTTACCCGATAAATTATAAATGCTCTCTAAACTCCTGGCCTGGCGCACCTTTTTTCCTCCGAAAGCTTCCCTGCCCTTTTGAAGAAACCCTATATTCCCGAGTTCTTTTGATCAACCTCGAGTCCTAACCCCTCTGACTGGTTTGGCAAAATCTTTCTGCATGTTTGGGCAACGAAAAAATGCAGAGGAATGCTGATGCGCTCCAAAGTAAAGGTGAGAGCTGCTGGAGTATGCTTTCAACTGTCACCCGGTGGTCAGATGTTGACGGGGCCTGTGGGGGATTATGGCCGGGTGAAAATGATAAGTATTCCTGGATCTTATAAATTAAGCCGGATAAAAAAAAGGAGCAGTGATTGCTCCCGGGTCATAGACTGACAGAATCTGCTCCCTCATGGTTTATGATATTGGGATAAAAAATCAACAATTACCCTGCCCTCCGGTATATTCCTGATCGACTTGATAAGCAGATCCCGCAGGGTTTTACTTTCCTCCAGTCCCAGGGACTCCAGGGCTTTAAAAACCGGGTCTCCTTCTCTGATCACCGGTACTTCCTGGAGCAGTTTTTTGCCCTTTTCAGTCAGGCTGATTGGATTTCTCCGCCGGTCCTTGGGATCACTTCCCCTTTTTACCAGATCCTTTTTTTCGAGGGAATCCACAGTTCGAACCAGGGTTGAAGGATCCATCCCCAAACGTCGGCTGATCTCACTGATGGTAACGGCTTCCACCTGCAGCATATTCATTATTCCATACTGGAGGCTGCTTATCTTATATCCGTGTTCTTCCAGACGGCCCTCTACTCCCTGATTGAAAAACTTCAAAAGCAGAGAAGCACCGGCCTGAATTTCAACAGCCAGGGGAAATAATTCCCTTTTTTCCATGCAACCACATCCCTTTGCTTTTTTCTTCTGATCAATTTAATTCTTCAATTACAGGGGCTTTCTTCCTGCAGCTGATTCCGATATTTTACCTTCTGGTCCTCCACCGGAAAGTTATTATCCCCAGAAAAATAAAGACCATCATATAGCCCAAAAGCCAGATCAGTTCAGAACCAACCTGGGCCAGGGACCCTCCCCCTATCAGGACCCGGGCCGCATCCAGGGCGGGAGCAAAGGGCAGCCAGAAAGCAATCCTCTCCATCCATCCNCCCACCATCCTTAAATCCATCCAGACCCCGCCCAGNAGNGTCATAATCGTAATGGCAACTGCACCTACCCCNGGGGCAACATTTTCACTGAAAATAGACCCCAGAGCAATACCCAGGGCNGTGCAGCCGATGGCCAGGGGGATAAAGATTATAAAGCTCAGGAGAATGCCCGTACTAAAAGACATGCCCAGGATCAGGCCGAGGATAAAGCAGGCAGTTATCTGCAGGAGGGCTATCAAAATATAGGGGGTGATATAGGCCAGGATGAAATCGGCGGCAGTAAGCGGGGTAGCCAGGAGCCGGGTTATTAAGGCGCTCTGCCGGTCCCGGGCCAGGAAAAGTGCCGAAAAGAGGGTCAAAAAACCCAGGCTGAAGAGAATAATACCCGGAACCAGCATATCTATCTGGAAAATATCGGGGGCTGCAGGATCGCCTGTGTCGATGAAAAAGAATAAAAGCATAAATACAACCGGCTGGCCCACTGCCAGGGGAATAACTCCCACTTCCCGGTAAACTTCTTTTAAATTCCGCCCGGCCAGGCTAAGCGCTTTCATCAATCGGCCCTCCTTCGGTAATTTTCAGATAGATTTCATCAAGAGACGGCTCTTTCATGGACAACCATTTTATCCGGACCCCTTCGCCTCGCAGGAAGTCCACCACAGTGTCAAAATCAAGTTTTTCGCCCTCAATTATCAGTTTCTCCCCGTTCAGCCTTACCCGAGGATAGATCTTTTTTAAGCCCTCAGCAGCTGTCGGAGTGAGGTTTTCTGCCTGGATGGTCATTGTTTCCAGGCCCGCCAGTTCACGCTTTAACTCTTCTGATGTTCCCAGGGCAACCAGCCGACCCTGATTGATTATAGCCAGGCGGTCTGCCAAAAAATCAGCTTCTTCAAGGTAGTGGGTGGTCATAACTATTGTTTTTCTTCCCCGGTAAGACTCGATCAATTCCCACAGGGATTTTCTCGACCTGGCATCGAGGCCGGTCGTCGGCTCATCGAGAAAAAGAACCCGGGGATCAGAAATTAAAGCCATGGCCAAACTCAAGCGCCGCAGCATGCCCCCCGAAAATCTTTTGACCGCTTCCCTGCTCCTGGCCCCCAGCTCAACGGTTTGCAGCAGATCCTCTGCCCGGGCCCGGGCCTGCTCATGGTTGAGTCCATAAATTCTTCCCATCAAGATCAGGTTTTCCCTGGCAGTTAGATTGGGGGCCACCGCAGTTTCCTGGGGCGACATATTGATCACCTGCTTAACAGCCCGGGGAGACCTGGAGATATCATTTCCCATTACCGTAGCATTGCCACTGCTGGGCTGGAGTAAACAGCAGAGCATTTTAATGGTAGTAGTTTTACCTGCACCGTTAGGGCCGAGCAGGGCAAATATTTCCCCTCGTTTTATGGACAGGTTGAGCCTGTCCACAGCCCGGAGGTTTTTGCCAAAACTCCGGGTCAGGTTTTTGGTCTCCACCGCCCATTTTGGTTCTTCCTTTTTCCCCTGCATTGCGAGACCTCCTGTTAGTTGGTATTACCAATAATTGATTATGCTTATTTTGGTAGTACCAATTATATCAGGTGCTTATTCTGCTGTCAACAGCCAGGAACTACTAAAACCCCGGGTGATCCCGGGGTTTAGCTCTCCTATAGATAAACCTCTGAACCGTAAAGGCGGTTCAGAAGCCAGTTTTTTCTCTCCAGAATATTGGATTAACCCCAACTAATCCCACTTTCCATCCCTGCACTTTCCGGCATCTCCGCCTGAATTTGGGATAGTTCAAATTATCCTTGATTCACTCTTCGGTTAAAGAACCAATCCTGGAAGGCATAGCAAAAGCTTTTAACCAGGCAGGAATTTAGTAGGCCCCGACGGGTAAAATAATGTACATCCAGAAGGCCATGCTCCTTTTTCTGATTACCTGAATATTACTCTAATCCCTGCAGTGTTCTTAAATTGCCAGGATAGAAAAGGAACCAATTCCCCATTTATTTTACCGGATCATCACTTTCTCTGGCCACGGGGTACATAAAAAACATGGCCTGATAAAGGTGGGTAGTACCGCTGCTCTGTTCGGATATTTGGGCGGTTTCAGTCAGAACATCAACTATTCTTTTGCGGGCTTCTTTAAATTCTTCATCGGTCAGATTAAACCGGTGAAAACTCAGGCAGCCCTGATCATATAATTCTTCGCCCATCATGGTAGTCTTCTGAGCCATCTCGGCAAACTTTTCCACCAGCAATTCCCGGAAAGTATCCCGCCCCTCGGAAGTAGAAAGAAAATCTCTATCCAGGTTAAAAAACCTGGCTACCGGCAGATAGAGGATTTTCCCTTCCTTTTCAATTTCGTCCATCAAATCAATGCTGACCAATCCCTGCAAATAGCCCTCCAGATCTTCTTGACCCATACCCATTATTTTGGCCAGTTCCTCAGCACAGCAGGCCCCCCGATCATCCAGGAGGGCAAAAATCCTCTCATGAACGGGCTCTCCCATTGCCCGCACCTGTTCCACCTTATCCAATTCTAATGTTTCCAGCCTGCGTTTAATACTTTTATCACCCAGGATAACCACCCTCTTCCAGGTTTTAATCTTCTATTCGATATACATAACCCTTTCCCTTTTTTCCCTATCATTATTTTCCTTTTTCCGGCCCGTTTTAATATTTCTCCACCCCTGCCTCGGGCCTATCAGGCCCCGGCTACCTTTCCCCCTCTTTCCCGGTCCAGGTCTTCAATTAAATCCAGGATAAAGGAAGCCGCCCGGGCAATTTTCCGGGGATCAACCAGTTCCAGGACATCCCCGGGAGAATGAATTATTCCCGGCTGCAGATCAAATATCCGCCGGGAGGTGAGGGCCAGGGCTCCCAGGCCCCGATTAACAAAAATCATGTGATCCCCCTGGGGCCAGGGTTGCATTTTTACCAGCCCCGGATATTGTTCGGCCAGGTGTTGGACCCGGGCCTGAAAATTATCGGAGCACTGATAAAAGGAAAACCCGGTAGGCCCTTCCCTGTAGGCGATACCATCAAAATTAACCGCCAGCCCATAGTGGCCCGCCTCCCCCAGTCTTGTTTCTGCCAGGAGAACCTGACCGGGGTTGGTATAATAGTCTTCGCCATTTAAAGCAATTAGCTCCAGGGGCAGCTGCCCTTTTCTCCGACCCAGCTGAGAAGCAAGGGCTAACAATAGGGCCAGGCCGGTCCCATTATCCAGGGCCCCCGGAGTTCCCGGCCGGGTATCCAGGTGAGCGGTCAGGGCCAGGACCGGCCCTTTTCCCGGGCGGGAGGCCATTACATTGGCTCCCCGGGAGGGACTGGTCCGGGCTTCGATTTTCAGATGAACCGGCTGTCCTTCCTGTTCCAGGAAAAATCTTTCCTGATCCTGGCCCACCACCGCACAGGGAAGAGGAAAATCCCCGTCTTCGATCAGGGGTAACAGGACCCCAGGGCTACAGCTCAGGGAAATAATAGCCCGGGGAGCCCTGGCTTCCAGGAGGGCCAGGAGTTCCTGATGTTCCCGGGGATTCCAGAAGGGAAAGTTTTTGGGCATTAGAGGTTCCCGGGTCAGCTCCCCGTAGAGGAACAATACTCTATCCCCAACTTCCAGTTCCTCGAGTTCCTTTCGACTGCCACAGCATTGTAGTGGTGCCCGGACCTCTCCACCCCGGGTATAATCAGCGGCCCGCACCGGGACCTCCCGGCCCCCGAGCCTTAAAAATACCTCCCCCAGCTGCCAGTCCAGGCAGGAAAAGGCTTCCCGCTCCACCTCCAGGCCATAACTTTCCATCTCTTCGGCCAGGTATTTTTCCGCTTTCCGGTTGGAGGAGGATCCGGTTGGGCGGGGCCCAATTTCTTTTACAATGTGCGCCAGGTGCCTTTTAATTTCCCTTTCCATAAATATCTCCTCCCCTTGAACCATGGCCCGATGTGATCAGAAAAATTTTGGTGGCTACCGGGGACCGGGGTTAACAAACCCGGCAGAAAAAAGACCTGTTATCCAGGGTCCCCCACCCAAAAATTAGAGGGCCCAGGGCTTTTCTGTCCGGTAAATGCTTTAGTTTTCCCGGCCACCCTTTTCTTTTTCCCGGGTCTGAGCGGCATTTTTCTTTTTATCCAGCTCCTCCATCAGGACCTTTCTTTTTTCTACGGCAAATCGATACTGCTTGCCGTTCTCCTGCTGCAAGAGCAGTCCATTGGGCACCAGGAGGAGAGTATTAACCGCCCTTATGGCCGCAATTTGGGCCAGGGGAATGACAATAATACCCGTTTCTAAATCCAGGGATCGGGGCTCAAAAATTACCCTTCGATCAGTCAGAATTAAGGTTCCCCCTACCACCTGGCGGCGGGCCATAAGATTGGCATTTAACTCCAGGATCAATTTTTCACCTTCCTGCAGGCTGATCTGCATTAATAATCCCTCCATCCCCGAACTATTGCAGAAGATCTTTCTTTCGGCCTCTACTCCCCTTATTATTTCCCCTGCCGGGAGGGAAATTCCTCTTTAAGAATACCTTAAGGGTCAGGGCAGTCTATTCCATTTTTCCGCAGCAGGATTTTTTCAGTTCAATAGCGAAGCAGTGGTAAAGGAGGGGTCGACATGAGTGAACTAACCAGAGAAGAACTGCAAAACCTGATGGAAATCCGAGAAGAACCGTGTATCTCTATTTTCGTTCCCACCCAAAGAACCGGGAGCGAGGCCCAGCAGGCCAGTATTCGCTTGAAAAATTTGCTGCGCAGGGCCGAAAACGACCTGGCCCAAAAAGGGTTCCGGCCCCAGCAAATCCAGAAATTCCTTAAACCCGCCAGCCAGTTCGTGGGGGACAGCCTTTTCTGGCAACATCAGCAACATGGCCTGGCCATTTTTATCTCCCCCGGTTTATTCAGCTACTTCCAGCTACCCATTGAAGTCCAGGAGCTGGCAGTTGTTGGATCCCGCTTTTACATCAAGCCCCTTTTACGTTTATTCAGCTTCGGGGATCGTTATTATGTGCTGGGCATAAGTCAGAAGCAGGTCCGCCTGCTGCACTGTACCCCCCACAGTTCGGCCCGCCTGGAAATGGAGGGGGCCCCGGCCAGCCTGGACGAAGTCCTGAAATATGATGATCCCGAAAAGCAGGTTCATTTTCACACCCGGGCGCCTTCCGATGGCGATGGTTTCCGGGCCGCAGTTTCTTACGGCCATGGGGATGAAAACTACCTGGAAAAAGAAAACCTGCGTCGCTATTTCAGCCAGATTGACCGGGCCCTGATCAAAACCCTGGGAGCAGATCAGGCACCCCTGATTTTCGCCGGGGTGGATTTCCTGTTTCCCCTGTTCCGGGAAACGAGCGATTATCCCCAGATCCTGGACCACATAGTGGAGGGCAATCCCGATCTCCTGCGGGACAATGACCTTCAGGATCGGGCCTGGCAGATCGTTCAACCGGTATTTGAAAAGAAACTGGAAAAGGCTGCAGCCCGGTTTTATGAACTGCAGGGCACGGGTAAGGCCTCCAGCGATATTCGGGAAGTGGCGCCCTCTTCCGCCAATGGTAGAGTGGACCTCCTCTTCGTTGCGGCGGGGAAAAGCCTGCCGGGAACTGTAGACCTTCAGGCCGGCACTGCCCGGGAGAGCAATGACCCTGATGCCGCAGGACAGGAAGATCTCCTGGATTTTGCTGCTGCCCACACCTTCCTGAACGGAGGCACCGTTTACCCCGTCCCCCCCGATAAAATTCCGGGAGACAGTCTGGTAGCAGCCATATACCGCTACTGATTTAGCCCCAAAGAAAAAGACCCCGTCCGGGGGTCCGAGATCTTATTACCCGTGGTAAAACCCACGGGTTTTCCTTTTTACTTGAGCTCCAGCCCTTCAATTAAGGGATGAGCCCGGATAACATAGTTGAAGCGCCTCAGGAGAATCTCCATCTGTTCTCCACTGAGAATCTCCCGGGGGGCCAGCCGCTTATCGGGATAGCCGGCCAGAAAACCCGTGGCTACAGCCCGGGCCATGTAGGGTTTGAGTTCTGGAGTTATCTCCCCGGCATCGGTGAATTTATCCAGGACCGTTTCATCTACTTCTCTGTCCTGCAGGGACCTCATCATAATGGTTACTGCTTTTTCCCGGGTCAGGGGGTCTCCAATCAGGGGCAGGATATCCTCGCTAATCAGTCCTTTTTGTTCGGCTGCATCAATATAGGGGGCGTACTGATCGGGGATATCCCGGAAAATATCACGCACTTCTTCCGGGGGCTTAATATCCAGGGCCTGCACTACTTCCCGAACAAACTCCTCAACCCGGGGCCCGGGGGTGTCCGCTTCCAGGTTAACCGGGACCAGAATTAAACCAGCCAGCAACATTAAGGTCAGGAAAGAACGCCACTTATTCATGGTTATCCCCCTCTCCTTTTTTCACCCCTAATATAATGGAAATGAAGATTAATTGCAAGCGGCAAAAAAGGGGACCCGGGGGTTTCTATATATCCTCAGGCCCCAGACTGCCCCGGAATTAATCATCCCGGAAAATAATGTTTTTTTCTGCAAAACATCATAATATTTTTGACCTTTTATCACGATTAGTTCACATTTTTATTTTACGGTATAGATAAGACTGATAACAGGAGGGACTGTAAAATGAAAAGAAACCTGCTATTATCCCTGCTTTTAATCGGAGCTCTGATCGGAGGGGCCCCGGCCCTGGCCGACAACGACAATGAGCAGGTAGAACTGGCCGTGGTGAATTTTTCCAGTCTGCTGGGTAATGTTATGGCTGATGAGGACATTGAAGGCATTACCCATGAAAAGGTTGACTTAGTTGCTCAGGACCTGGGATATGATATTGTGGTCAATACGGCCACCCTGGAACTGTACCTGGAGGGAATCCTGGATCGGGTAACTGATTTTGCCCAGAATGATGTTACTGAAGAAGTGGAGGAAATAGTTGGTGATAAAGATAGCCTGGAAGCCATCACCGAGCTCCCCCTGGTCCATAAAATAACCGATCAGGTTTTCAATGAATTGTAAGGAAGCAGGATAACCCCCCCTGCCCCAGGGGGTTTGACCAGGGAGAATTTCTTTTCTCCCTGGTCCTTTATATTTTTTCCTTCCTTTCCCGGCTGATATCGCCGGGTTTTTTATGCCCTTCTATCTTTTCCCCTGAAAAGGAAAGCCCGGAAAACAACTTCATTTCCTGCAGGAAAAGTTGTCTCCGGGAAAAACTCAAACCATTGCTTTTTTCCTGAATTCAGGGCAGCCCCCCGGCTTATTTAATGGCCCGGGCAACTAGACCTCCACCGTTTTCCAGTAACCGCTGCGGAACCGGAAGAAAAAGAGAAAGCCCCGGAAATAGAGGTCGATGGCCATGGCCAGCCATACCCCCATAAGGCCCATTTCCAGGTACAGGCCCAGAAAAAGGGCCAGGGTCAGGCGAATACCCCAGATGCCGATCATTGAAGCATACATGGGAAAGCGAGTATCCCCTGCTCCCCGGACCCCACCGGCCAGAATTATGGCCATGGCAAAGGGAGGCTGAGCCACAGCAACAATACGGAGACACATTATACCCAGGGGAATTACTTCGGGTTCATTGGTTAAAAAGTTCATAAAGTAATGGGGGAAAACAAAGAACAAAACTCCCATGAAGCTCATCACTATGCCCCCCAGGCGGGCTGTTTCCCAACCGCACTTTTCCGCCAGTTCAGGATCTTTAGCCCCCAGACCCTGCCCCACCAGGGTAGTGGCGGCCATGGAGAATCCAAACCCGGGCATATAGGAGATGGATTCAGCAACAATGGCCAGGTGATGGGCGGCAAAAGCAGTGGTGCCCAGGGTGGCCACAATACGGTTAAACATTATCTGCCCCGAACTCATCACCGTGCGCTCGATAGCAGCAGGAATACCCACCCGGACTATTCTCCTGATCAGGTCCAGGTCGACTTCCAAAGCCCGGCTAAACACCAGCTTCACCACGGATTTGCCCCGGAATAGGATGGAGAGGATAACCAGGCCCCCCAATCCCCGGGAAATTGCAGTTCCCAGGGCTGCTCCAAAAACTCCCAGGCCAAAACCGGGAATTAAAATATCCAGTCCCACAATTTCCATGGTCCTGGTTTCAAAAATCAAGAAAAAGTTAAGGACTACATTGGCCACATTGGCAATGGCATTAACCCGCATCGGGGATTTAGTATCACCGGCCCCCCGCAGCACCCCGCTCATGACAAAGGCAGTTGACATAAAAATTAGGCCCGGGCTCAGGGTCCGCATATAGGTGGTGCCCAGGGGAATAACCTCCGGCTCGGCACCCATGAAAATAATTACATAACGGGCCAGGGCAAAAATAAGGCTGGAAATTATCAGGGCACTTCCTATGCTCAAAATCAGGGATTGATGGCCGGCCCGTTGAGCTCCCTCGTGGTCTTTTGCCCCGATAAAGCGGGCCACAATTGCCGTTGAACCGACCCCGATGGCGGCGAAAAAGCCCATGAACAGCATCATCGGGGACATGGCCAGCCCGACTGCGGCCACGGCTTCTTCTCCCAGTCGTCCCACCATGGCCGTGTCCACAATCTGCTTGAAGGTCATCAAAAACATTTCCACGATGGCCGGCCAGGCCAGCAGAACAACTTTGCTCCTGATTTCCGCTCTGGTATAATCTTTTTTATCCAGGGTTACTCCTTTTTCCCGGGCTTTCATATCAGCCATAGTTCTTCCTCCAGCAAAAAAATATTGATGGGGGCCAGTTATTCCTCCAGCTGCCCTATTATTAACTCCCGCAAATTACGAGAGAAAAGCCGGTCCATTTCTGGTTTTCTCGGAGCAGGACCCCGGAGGCGCCCTCCTGAACGGCGATATTTCTTTTTTAAATCTAATTCCTCCAGCATAAATTCTATGCTGTCTTCCCTGATAATTCTTCCTCGGGGTGAAATACAGCGAACTCCCTTACCCAAAAGCATGGCCGCCAGCCCCAGATCCTCGGTAACCGCAATATCTCCGGGCCGGGCCAGGTTGGTCATTTTTATATCAGTCTCCTGGGGATCATTTCCCACCACATAATGATCACTGCCCTCAATATTATGGGCAAAACTGGCTACCGTGCAGACCCCCAGCTTATATTCCCGGCCCAAAGACCGGCATATTTCCAGGGCCGGGCGGGGACAGGCATCAGCATCAATAATTATTCGAGGTCTCTTATTTTCTCGATTCAATTGCTGTCCTCCTCGTAGCGAAAGCTGATGCGGGATTCCAGGAACCTCTTATAATGGCGGATTTTCCGGACTATTTCTCCCCGACTAAAAGAAAAAAGGGATAAAGCCTGCCACAAAAAAACCCAGCCCCCGATCATCATACCCTCCTTGAGAGTTCGGGTCATTAAGGATTCCTGGAGGATAGGATCCAGGGAAAAAACCAGGACCAGCAGGGCCAGGGAAACCGCAAAATATTTTTTTATCCGGCGGTAAAGCAACCGCAAATTGGTCCTTTCCCGCAGGATTTTGTAGGAACAGTTGGCCCGAACCCCCTTAAAAATTAATTCCTCGGTCTCAAAATCTTTGGGTTCGGAAACGGTGAATAGCAGTTCTATACCATAGCGAATGGGAATATCCTGCGAACACCTTTCCAGGAAATGAATAAGTCCGGGATTCAGGTCCCGCACCTCCAGGTAGGCGCTATCCCATTCATTGAAGGCATCAATATAGCGGTCCAGGAAAACTTCAATAATGAATTCCCCATCCTTATTCTGTTTGTAAAGGTTTTTCAGGTGCTCATGGCGTCCCATTTTTTTACCCCCGACCGGAAACCCGGGTTCTCAAGCATACCAGTATTCCCTTCGACAACCTCTCGGGCATCACCTTTCCCGGGAAATATTTTTTTCCAGGATTCCCAAAAAGAACCCCTGCAATTCCGATAGGCAAGCTCCGGAATAAGGGGTCCAGAAATATTTTGACCGGCTCCACTCCCAATTGAAGGGCGGAGCCGGTTTTATCCCAGGGGGATTTCTCTACCGCTTTCCCCCTGGAAACAGCAGCGGAAAGACTGCCGCTGCTATAGGATTTCCCCCGCCTTTCTTTTTTCTCCCACCACCATATAAACTGCATAGGCAATTATAGCCATACACAGGATAACCACTACAATTACCGGCCATTTCACCACTTCGGCAGTAGCTCGCTCCACCACAATCCCGAAATAAGCCCACAGGGCCACCAGGCTGTAAAGCCAGTCCCGGTTTTTATACATAAAGGCCAGGACAATTCCAGTAGCCACAAGGGTTATTACCACCATCCAGAAAACCTCTGAAAGACCCCAGGCCCCCCAGTCCCGGCCCACCAGAAAAGCCGTTACATTGGCCACGGTGGCTATGGTGATCCAGCCCACGTAAATGCTGAAGGCGGGGGCGATGAACAGATAACCTTTTTGTTTTTTCTTGTTTTCCACGGAATGAATTTGATAATAAAGGACGAGGAGATTAATAAGGAGCAGGACCATAATCAAAAGAGACAGGCCGATCTGTAAATAATGCCAGGCAAAAATCCAGGCCGAGTTCAGAATACACGAAATGAAGAAAAGATAGCCAATTCTCTTGACCAGGGGATTGGGCTCCGCCGGCTGCCCAACCAGTCCCCGAGCCTGATAAATGGCAAAAATACCGAGGAGCAGATAAATTAAACCCCAGATGGCAAAAGTAAAGCCAGCAGGAGTAAACAGGTTGGGATACATGTCGGAAATTTCCCCTGTATCCAAATTGGTAAATAATTGGCCAGGAAATTAATAACAACTACCAGCACAAACCCGGCCAGGTTCAGAATCTGCATTAACCGGTAATCACCTTTTTGTTCCAGGTTTTTCATAAGTAAATTCCTCCTTGGGGATGCAGATATCCCTTAATATGTTTGCCCCACCCAGGGGTTCTCCGGGTAAATGGCACCTGCCTTTTCCTCAAAAGCTTCTGCTTTCCCCTCCTTTCCTTTTTCCCGATAAAACTGGGCCAGTAGATTATAGACTGCGAAATTAAATACCGGATGTCCCTTTTTTTCAATCTCCTCGAAAAGCCCCAACCCTTTCTCTACATCGCCGCCTCCTATCCGCGGGGCATTGAGATAATAGTTGGCCTGGATCAGGAGAGTCATATAATCTTCTTCTGCGGCCTTTTCCAGGTAATCCCGGGCCCGCTGTCCATGCCGGATAATAAAAAAGGGGGATCGATAATTGAATAACTGGCTTAAAGCCTCGGCCAGGAGCCGGGGAGCGGGATGATTTTCTCCCAGTTTCAGGGCTTCTTCGACGTAAAAAAGGGCCTGCTCAAAAAACTGTTCAGCCTCCTCCTTCCCCATGAGGCGCATTATTTCACCCCGGAAAAGCCAGATTTCGGCCCGGGAACAAAAATACTGGAAATCCTTCTCCCCCCGAGCCAGTTTTTCTTCCAGTTCCTGCAGGGCCTTAAAGGTGGCTTCAGTCTGGCCTTCCTGATAAAAATCACGGGCCAGGTCATCGAGAAAGTCCCGATAATAGGGGGCTCCAGAGACGGATGTGATTAGCAGCAGTATTATCAATGCCATAATTATTCCTGCTCCTGTTTTTTTTAACACCTCAATCCCCCCTTTGTCCCTTCCCCGGAAGCTTTCTCCCATAACCCCGCCTGGGGATATTGTATATATTCTCCCTGCCATTTACTCCCTTATCAGTATTAGTTCTCCTTTTTCCACCCGGCTCCTGCAGGAGCTTTAAAAAGAACCGTTTTATTCCCTGCCCCGGGATTAGATTGAGGTCAATCTTTTATTTTTATCAGAAGCCCTCCCCAGGGAAAAAATGAGCCTGCTATGCCCGCTCCAGGTAGCTTCTCGTTTGCTATGAATAATTTCCACCTTTTTTCCGCATAAAAAAGCCCCGATCAGATCAGGGCCAGTAACCGGGGCGGAATTACAACTGTCTTTCCGGAATCCTTTTTCCCAACTTCAGCGTTTTTTCCCCTTTAAAGCAAGGTATTCCAGGGTTAATTCAGCCAGGGCATTATCTTCTTTCCTTATTTCCACCAGGAGCAGGGATTGATCAATAACTGCCACCCGGAGAGAACCGGCCATATCACCGGCCAGCTGTCCTCTCTTTTCCTGGTTGAGATTTCCAAAATACAATATCAGGAGATTGGGAGCAGCGCTCTGATTGCTGCGCATAAAATTACGCATGTCCTCGGGCCCGGGTTCGGACCAGAAACAGAGAACATCATACTCATTTTCACCCCGCTCCGCCAGACGGGGAAATAGACCCCGGGGATCAAAGCAGACCATTTTCTGCCGAACATGGAGATATCGCCGGGCGGAAGAAATAACCTCAAAAGAACGGGATCCGGGCAGGGGTAAAAAACCCAGGAAACGAAGGATCGACTGCAGGTTCTTTTTGCTCTCTGCCTGGCCATTCTGCCCCTTAAAACCCATCTGCAGCCAGGCCCAGGAAGCTTCCTTGGCCTGCAGCTCATCGTTTTGTTCTCGATATTTTTCCTCCAGTTCCTGCCGGATTTCCTCCAGATAACTACGGGCCCCCCGGAAATTTAAAACTCCTCCGGGACCAACCGAGGATATTTTTTCTTTAAATTTCCCCCGGTTTTTCTCATCAATAAAACCGGCCGCATAAATACTGTTCAGGAGGTCTTTACTCCGGGTTTTCTCCCTTTCCAGTTCCTGCATGAGACGCTTCCTTTCCTCCTGCATCCGCTTTTCCAGTCTTTCCCTTTCCGGAGCAGGTGAAGCCTGCAGCATCAGTTCTACGAAGCGGAGGTCCCCCCATTCCAGCCATTTTTCAACAGCCTGAGCCAGCCCTTCCCGGGAAAGTTCAGAATTATAAATGGCTTCTGCCCCCTGATTGCCCGATTGAGTGGCACCTTCCAGGAAAACCTCCGGTACCCAGAATAGACGCCGCTCCAGGGCTTCATCAAAGGTAAACACACCCCTGAACCACCACTGTTCCTCAATTTCTGAGGCAGGTAATTGTACTTTATGGGGAATCTCAAATAATTCCAGAAGTCGGGCCAGGCTCCACTGGAGGCAGAGCAGGGCTCCATTCATCATAATATTGTCCTGATTCCGGGCCTGGAGTGCAGTCACCTCTTCAATAGCACCGGGGCCCGAAATGGAAATCTGGCCCTGCAATATCTGCACCATTTCATCATAGCGCTCTTCGCCAGAAATTATTTGATTATAGGAATGGGCTTCCCTGGCCCACATTTCTGCGTTTTCCAGGACCTGGAGGATAAACTTTTCAATCAGATTAACATTGCCGCAGGGCTCCGCTCGCTGAACATAGGAATCAACTTCGGCCCTGGCCGCCTGCACCCTCTTTTCTACTTTGGGCTGCCGGCACCATTCTTTCAGGAGTCCTTCCACTTTCTCCAGGCTACCCGGGTAATTTTCCGCCACCAGGTGCAGCAGTTGATACAGTTCCCCCTTCTCCTGGAGCAGAACCTGTAAAATTTCCCGGTCGTCCTCGGAAAAAGAAGAGGGGGTCTTTTCCCCGGAAAGAACGGCCTTAATCCCCCCGGCCAGTTCTTCCATTCTCTCCTTGCGGACCACGGGTACCGGCCGGCCTTCGAGATCTTCAATCTTAAGGGCAATTTCCCTCGGAGAAAACTCCTGCAGGCTTTCCACCATTCGGGCCAGTTCCGGACAGTCTTCAGGAGGAAAAAGCCAGGCCTGCAAACCGGACCGGGGAGCTAAAACCGAGGCATTCAGAGCTGCAGCCAGGGCCAATACCCGGACCGGACCCTCCTCTTTTAGCTTAAGACTCCGGGAAATTTTTTCCTGTTCTTTTTCTACCCTGATGCTCCCGGTAGAAATCCACCAGGAAGCCAACAGTGCTTTAATTATATCCGGGGGCAGGGTATCTTCACCCTCCCTTTGCAGCAGATAACTGGCCCAATAAGCACCGGGCAGATCACCACGGGCCAGGAGAGACCAGGTCTTTTCCTCGCCAGGAGTGATTTTTTCCGGGGTTTCCTGCAAATCCTTTAAAGCCAGTCCCCTGATCCGGGATTGGTCCCGGTCAGGCGGGGCTTCTTCTCCCCGAGCATAATCAGCGGCGGAAGTTTTTTCCGCTTCTGAGTACCAGCCCTCTTCTTCCGTTTCCTCCTGATAATAGTGTGCAGATTCCTTTTCCTCGTCAGAGGACCGGAATTCTTCTTCTGTCTTTTCCTCCGGGCTCCGGGCAGGAGGGGGTTTTTCCTCTTCCTCCTTTTCCGCGACCTCCTTATCCTGAGGTTGGCTCCGGTATTCTTCCTCCCGAGATTTTTCACAGACCTCTAAACCGGTGCTGTCTTCAGCAGACAAGGGCTGCAGCACCCGCTTCATTTTATTCAATAAGGCGGTGATTTCATCCTCCAGCCGCCCCATTTTATTCCTCATTTCCCGGCGTTCCTGGATATTGCCCGGCTTCTTTTGCTGCAGGGAGGCATATTCCAGGATGTTTTCTTTTAAGGTTTCGATATTATCTTCTGCGGCCTTAATTTCCTGCTGATCCAGGTTATCCTTTAAATTGAACCGCCCACAGGGCCAGCCGAAAAATTCCAGCCACACCTGATGCTGGAGCACGAGATCCTGCAGTTTTTTTTCCAGGGGAGCAGCAATCTGCCGGGAATTTTTCTTTTTCCGTGCGATTTTATTAACCTCCTCCAGGAATAAAGCAGTCTGCTCCCAAAGTTTTTCCGAACCTGACCAGCTTTCAATTTCGGAGAGCATTTTTTCCCACCTGGGGTTCAGTTCAGGACCCCGGGAGGTCGGAACGGGGCTCGTCTTTTCTTCTCCTTCCTGTAAATAATCGGCAATTACAATTATTGCTGTCAGAAAAGATAGATGCCGGCCCCTATAATTATGGTCTCCGGTTCCTGGTGGGGTGATTTCGTGCCCCACCCGGGAACAGAGATCCAGGATTTCATTAATCTTTTTTTCCATGGCCTGCTCGGGGGTCAATTCCTGCAGAGAAGGATGTTCTTTAATGGACTGTAAAAGCTGCGGTTCTTCCCTTCTCTTTATATCCAGCCAGGCCTGACAGATTTCCCAGATCAAATCCGGGTTCTCCAGGCTGAATTCCAGGATACGGGGGGTCATTTCTCCCACTGCAGCCCGGGTTCGGGAGGAATCAGCAGGCAGGCCCAGACTCTGCAGCAGGGATTTATAGGATGTATTATGTTGGGGTGATGCTAAACCGGACTCCGCGGATATGACCTCCACCAGGAGATCGGGCAGCACTTCTTCCGACTGATCTAAAACAGCTATGAGCAGGGTACGGGCCCGCGGATAAAGCAGAAATCCGGGCATAATCTCACCACCTCCCAACCACAATTTCAGGCGGGGTAAGTTCAGGCCCTTTAGCAAGGGCCTTTTTCGATTATCCTTATTATATCCAGCCTGAGATCCGACCCCCAGCAGGGTCGGAAGAGGGGGGCACATATCCTGTTGCCCCCCTTATTACAGTATTAATCCTTTTCGCCAGAACCCGGGCTTTCCCCTTTAAATTACAACACTTTTGCCGGAAAATCAACAGGATTACCGGGCAATGACCCCCAGAAAAACCGGAAATAGGCGACAATAGCTGTACATCTTCAGAGCTTTTTTACTCAATATTAAAGGTTCCTCCCTCGCCTTTACTGGGGTCCCACTCAATTTCAATTTCAAAACCGTGTTTGCTTTCCCCTTCAATTTCATATTTTAATTCCAGTTTGGTACCCCCCTCGGGCCGAACTTCAATCTGATTNTCGCCCTGGCTCAGGGAAAAATAGCCCTGCTCTTTCAGTTTCTGCCCGATCTGCATCAGGAATTCTCCGATCTCCGTAACGGTCCGGGGTTCTTCGGCAGAAAAAATGACTTCTTC
>SL_8KL_010_SEDDRAFT_10001891_pt1 | contig 18068 bp, 26 predicted proteins | sample SodLakKL_010_SED_4_FD_11160 | JGI IMG/M metagenome (IMG submission 11160)
AAAGAAATAAGCAATCTATCAGGAGGAGAAGAACAGAGACTAGCAGTAGCTGTAGCACTGGGTAAAAAAGCTGAACTATGCTTAATGGACGAGCCTTCAGCTTTCTTGGATATAGAGCAGAGGCTGAAAGTATCCAAGGTAATAAGAAGAGCAGCTGATGATAAAAATCTCTCAGTATTGGTAGTAGATCACGATCTATTGTTCCAGGACATGGTTTCGAACCGGTTAATGAGATTCACAGGAGAACCAGGAGAAAAAGGAAAGGCTAACGAACCAGTGAAGATGAAAAAGGGAATGAGCAACTTCTTAAAAGAAATGGAGATAACAATGAGAAGAGAACCCAGAACAGGCAGACCCAGGATAAATAAGAAAGATTCGCAGAAAGATAAAGAACAAAAGAAGAAAGGAGAGTACTACTACACTACAGAATGAAGAAACAAAAATATATCGTAATAACAACTTACTGGGATGAATGAAATGGGGATAAACCTAGATCTAAAAGCTGATGCGCTGTACATAAAATTTCAAGAAGGAGAATTCTCAGAGAACAGAAAAATAGATGAGGAGATTATTGTAGATTTAGATAAGGAAGGAAATTTGCTCGGGATAGAGATCCTCAGCATTTCTAAAAGAGTAGCTTCAGAAAATTTAGAGGACGTAAACGTAAAACTACCTCTCAAAAAATCTTTTAAAACGCAGTGAAATCATTTAATCGCTTTTATCTCATAGCTCTGTATCTCTCCATCCTTCAGTGTAAAGAGCTCTACTTCAACTTCCGAAAAGTCTTCGAATAATTCTTCAATCTCTTCTTTGGTGTAGAAACTATGAATCTCCTTCATCCCTCTACCGAAACCGTACTCCTTTGTCTTATATGTTTCTCCTCCTTCTATTGTTTCTCCTGTTTTGTACCTGGAATCTTCTTTAGCCGGGAGGTTACCGTAGAATAACCCATCTTCCTTTAGAACTCTATGAATCTCGTTCACAGTTGTTTCAACTCCTGGTTTAGTTGCATGTCCAATTACAGTGATAGCTAGAACAGCGTCAAACTCATTGTCTTCGAAGCATAGGTCTCTCATATCTCCTTGAAGAACCTCTGCATCTATACCCTCTCCTTCAAGCTTATTCTTAGCCATCTTTACTGCTTCTTGGGATATATCCATCCCCACCACATCGAATCCTTCTTTAGCTAGATATAAGAGATGTCTCCCAAATCCACAACCAAGATCCAGTACTTTTATTCTGTTATCTTTTTTCATCTGTTTAGCCAAATCTTTCACGTGTCCTCTTGCTCCTCTCAACCCTTTTGGTATCTTTTCCAGGCCTCTGTAGTATTCTTCCCATTTTTCAGTCATTTTAATCTTTTTTTAGTTACTTATCCAAATTTTTATAAATCTTAGTAAGGTAAGGCATTAGTAAAGTTGCTCTTGGAATATTCAGGATTCCTTTTGATGCTTCTTCTTCATTGTATTCCAGTGCCTTTCCCGATAGTGCTGGATGTGAGATGGCTATTGGTACCGGATCACTGGTGTGTGTTGCGGCTGTGCAAGGTGTTGCATGGTCGGAAGTAACTACTATTATTGTATTTTCCTTGTTTATTTGTTTCAAGAGCTTTGAATAGTATTTTTGGTCTATCTCTTCTATTTTTTCTTTTTTTCTCTCTGGTTCTCCATCGTGTCCTGGCAGGTCAGGTCCTTTAAGGTGAATATAAAGACAGTCGTTTTCTTCCATTCCTTGTAATGTCTTTTCCAGCCATTCATCGTAGTTCTCTTCTTTATCTACTTTTGCTACATTCATACCTGTTAATTTTGCTATTCCTATCTCTAGAGGCATGTTGGCTAGCATGCACCATTCTAAATCGTGTTTTTCTTTTAGTGTAGGTACTTCTGGTTTTTTTGATCCTGCGTCTCTTGTTATAACTGCATTGGCTTCCAGTTCTCCGTTTTCCCGTCTTTTTTTATTTACTTCTGATTTTTTCAGTGCTTTTATTGCTTTTTCAGTGAATTCGTTTACTAGTTCTGCGGATCTTTGTGCTTCTGGCTCCATGGTTAGTGATTTCTGTATTCTTGGATCGTAATCTTCTTCTGCTACTGATATTAGTCCTTTTCTAGTGTAGGCTGGATCGGTGTTTGTGATTTCGGGCTCCAGTGAATCTTCTTTATCTTTTATTACGAGTGCTCCTCTATGTTTTTCAGTGGATTTGAATTTAAATTCTGCGTTTTCGAGCTCTACCTCTTGGTTTATGATTTTTTCCAGTTCCTTTGTTTCTTTTTTTACTAATGTTCTAGCTACTCTTCTATCTATTAATTGATTATCTTTTAATGTGGCGAAGTTGCATCTCAGTGCCAGTTCCCCGTCCTGGTAGTCTATTCCTGCTCCGATCGCTTCAAGTGGTCCTCTTCCTGTGTAGTATTTTTCTGGATCGTATCCTAGTAGTGCCAGTACTGCTGAGTCGCTTTCCGGTGCTGTTTCAGGGATAACGGTCATCATCCCTGTTTCTCCTTTTCTGGCTATTTCATCCAGTGCTGGTGTTTCCGCTGCCTCTAGCGCTGTTTTCCCGTTCAGTTCAGGGTTTGGTTTTCCAGCTGCTCCGTCGAGCACGGTGAACAGTATTTTCAGATCTTGGTTCATATTGCTTCCTCTTTTTACTTTTTTATTTTCCTTGAGTTACCTCCAGGTTGATTTCCTGACCCCTGTTATTGTATGCTTTTATTGAGTCCTCCTTATATGGTTTTGCGATTATCATGTGGTATCTCCCCATTTGTGAGAAGAATGATCTGTCGGCTGTGGATGGTTTTGGATGTGGTGATGGATGGCTGTGGAATGTTCCTTGTTTGTGTGGGTAGATAGGAAGCTGGTTCAGTTTTACTCTAACGCTTTTTGGTCTGAATTCTCCTGGTATTAAAACGAAGTCATTTATCTGGTTTTTCCCCAGGAGTAGTCCTCCTACTTCTCTTGGGTACGCTTCCTCCGATACTTTGAGTATGTCTTGGAGTGTTTCTTTTTTTATTTTTATTTTCTCCATGGGTTTATTAGTTTCTCAGCGGTTTAAATTATTCGTGGTTTGGAGGTATTTTCTGGTTGATTTAATTGTATTTTAGAGGAGTAGCAGTGCGGTGGGTATTGTTAAGCAGGACATTGTGTTTATTCTAGGAACTTTTAGATATATAGTGGTTATCCCTATTGCGGTGGAGGTTATTAATACGATCATGCCTTTTAGGTTGGTTAGGTATAGGTTCAGGAGTATTATTAGGATCAGTGCTGCTAAGTTGGCTTTTCGAATGTTTATTTTGTTCATTGTGTGGGCTATTCTGCTTAGGTTTTTCTTTAGTATGATGTAGGAGATGGCAGTGGATGTCATTATAGTGGTAACTATGAGTAGAGGATTTTGAGGATATCTTAGTGTTGATAGAGCTACTGTAGTCCCGCTTCTGGTTTTTCCGATGTATATAAGCGCTAGGAAAGATGCAACGATGTATGTGGTGTTTGATGCTCCTATGAATGATAGGTATTCTTTTTCATCCATCTCTCCAAGTTTTTTCCCTATTGTGGCTGCCACTGCGCTTGAGATTGCTGGTATTATTCCTAGGATGCTTGATAGAGCTGTGGATAGGGTGGCGGATCTTGTTGTTTTCCAGGAATGTGTTTTGGTATCTGGTTCTGTTTCCTGTTTTTCTATTTTTCTCTTTCCAATTAAAGCGGTTATTAGGGTGCTGGTTCCGAACAGACCGGTTAACATCGGCATTATAGTTATATTTTCGAGTGCTGTTGATCCAAGTAGAGCTGCTAACGTGACCACGAGGGCGGATTTTTTGTTCTTGATCATTGTTAGAGTGACTAAGATCAGAAAAACAGGTATTAAACTGGATAGAGCTGGATAGAGTTTCTTTGAGAATACTGAGTAAGCTAGCGCTATTAAAGGAGTGAATAAGATAGCTATCAGAGAACCTTTTAGGGTGAGGTTTATGGCTGTTACTCCTTTTCCTTTTTTTGTGAGCTTGTGTCCTGGTAGAACCGATAGATTTTCTCCCGATGGTGCTCCTATGAGTATTGAAGGTATATGTGAAGCTACCGTGAAGCTAGCTGCTGAAGAAGCTGCGAATACAGTTATGCCTGAAGTTGCTAAGGGAAGAGTTATGAGCAGAGGTGCAATGTTGTTAGGGTGTATTCCTGGTATCAGACCCAGTATGGTGCCTGTAATGGCTCCTAAGATTGTTAATGTAATCATTCTCAATCATCCGTATATTGAGAAATTACTTTGGTTTTATCCGGGAATATGAAGCACTGTTCTCTGTATTTTGAGGCTCTTCCTTTCAATTCTATTTTGTCTCCTTGGAATATTTCTTTTTCCGGCAGCATTAGGAGGGCTTGTGAATTGTTTTGGGATATCACTCCTATGTAGTTTCCTTTTTCCGAGTAAAAGGTGTTTATTATCATTCCTTCAGTTTTTATTTTTCCTTCGCATTCTTCATTTGTTTCCGCAATGGTTCTTTGCTTGTGAGGTGTTTGTGGTAGGAAGTGGAGTATGGTCAGACCGGTTAGAGCTATGGCTAGAGATAGGTAAAGCGATTTTTCCATTTTATCTGTATAGAAGATTGGGTTTTTTCTTTATGTTGTTATTTCTAAGGTCTTGTGTTAGAAATAGTTAAAAATCTAGTTTAGGTTAATCACATGAATAGGTTTCTTCGAACTCTTCGTGTTTTCTGATTGAATGGGTTTCGGAATTCACTTCGTATTCCACTTCTACTGTGAAGCTTGTTGGGTCATCGTCTTCGTCGTAATTTACTCTTGTATTCACGTTTTCTAGGCTAAACTGGACTGAACCAGTACTCATTTCTTCGCTTTCCAGCGCATCTTCTATGTTGTCTTCTGCATCATCCGCTGCATCTTCACAGTCGCCGTTTAATGCTTCTTCAGCGGCTGAATGTATGATCCACTGTGCATCGAAGTGCCTGTTTGCTACCGCATCTATCCTCATCTTGTATGTGGCTCCCATTTCCCTTTTTTCCCTGCTCAGTATTAGGTAATTGGCTGAGGCGATTAGTAGGATCCCGGTTAGGAACGCTAGTCCCGTTATTACCAAGCCCTTTTTCATTCTGGACACACCTCCACAGTTACTACTTTTACTTCACCGTTTCCATCGTATGCCACTGCTTCGTGAGTTACTATTGTATCTTCTTGTTGGCATGCATTGACCTTTATCCCTGGGTAGTGATCTTCCGCATTGGACGATGTCAGAGTTCCGTTTCGTGATCTGTTTACATCGTTTATGTCTCTTGCTACTCTTGAAAGTTGTAGGGTTGACTCTGTTTGTTCCTGTGGTATCATTATCATGGACATTATCACGGCTGATGTTAGTAGTAATATGAATATGGCGTAGGCTGAATCCATTGAAAATACAAATCCTTTGTTCTTTTTTCTTTCAGTCATTTTAACCACTCTTTTAGTTAGGGCAAACTGTGATTGTCAAGGTGTCCAGGACTCCATACTGGTTTTTTATTAGCCTCTTGGAGTTTGATTGTTCTCTTTCTCCGCAGTCATTTATTTCTATTGCACCTGTCACTTCATAATCATATTTTTCTCCTGTGAAGTCGTCCAGGAAACTTTCTAGTTTTTCTTCAGCATCCGAACCTATTGTATTTACAGTGTTTTCTGTAGGAAGTATTCTCTTCACGGCTATTTGTGATGCATCTTCCGCCATGGTCCTCATTTCCACATGCTGGGTTTCTGTTGTTTGATCTTTTATCAAGGTTTGGTACTGTACTGTGACTCCTAGGAGTATTGTGACTCCTAGTATCGCTGCAAGCACATCCAAAGTGAATATTTGGCCTTTTGGCTCTTTTTTTGGGTTGTTTTTATCTAACACAGGGATCATCTTCTATTCCCTCCGGTTCTTCACACTCTTCATAGTAGTCCACTCCTAGTGGAACCGGGTAGCTGTATTGGAACCGTTCTTCTTCGTATTGAGCGTTCACCTGCAGGTACCCCTCCACGGTTTGTTTTGTTGTAGTTATTTCGTCCAAGAACTGTGTGGTTTCCAGACCGGGTAACTCAGCATGATCTTCTCCTGTATTCATTGCGTAGAAGGTATTCATTATTGATCCTTCTGAGATTGCTATGGAAGCTGTTTCTTGGCTTGCTCCTTGCCTCTGTGCTTCTTGGTACTGTACGAAGTGGTAGCTTTCTATCCAGGATAACAGGAATAGGGCTAGGAAAATCGCCATTAGTAGATCGATAGTGATTTGGCCTTTTTTCATGTTTTACACCTTTTTTGTAATCTTATTTTTATTTACGGTTTGTTGGTTCTCTATTTTATGATTTGTTTTATCTCCTTTGGCTTTGGTCCTTGGAAAGGGCTCTTGCTGAGTTTTACTATTACCCTATCCCCCTCTTCAGCACCTTTGTTATCTACTGCGTATTTACCAGGCTTTATACCAGTCATCAGATCGTATTCTGGTTCTATTACTGCTGTCTCTTTGTTAGCTAGGGTTACTTTTGCTTTTATTCCTTTTTTAGTTATCATTATGTTTGAAAAGGCTACTACTACGAGTATTATTATCAGCAGCATTAATATTGTGTCCATTGTTCCTGGTGAAGGAGTTATTCTGTGCATTGTTAGTATTGGCGGGACTAGCACAGCTGCTGCATATAGTGAGGCAAATATAGAGGTGTATTTTATCAGTTTTTCTCTGAATTGTTTTTTTATTTGGTACATTGTGTGGGTTAGGATTGCAAAGGTAACGAGGTTAAATACGAGTATCATTGGGTTGAATATTGTTCCCAAGATGGTTATTATTAGTGCTGTTATTACTGCGATCTGCATCTTTAGTACTAGGTAGGGTTCTATGGAGCCATATTTTTCTCTGTATCTTCTTGATAGTGGATTCATATTCTTACCTCCTTCTTCATTCTATTACTAATTCGTATGTTGCATCCCCGCATCTTATTATTTCGTCTTGGATCGGGTCCGCTCCACATATCTCTTCTTCGATCATTGAAGTGATTTCACCTGTATCCACTTCGCATCCAGTGGATAGGGTAAACTTTAACTCGGTTGTTTCAGGAAACTCGGTTACTTCGTAGGATCTTATGTAAGGGTTTTGACATCCTGAATCCTGGAACTGCGCTGTTGTCAATTGGGTGGTCACTATTGATTTTGCTGAGGAAAGTACTAAAGTTTCTCTTGATTCTTCGAGCAGGCTGGGTATCAGTGCTCCTGTTGCTATGAGCACTATTGCCAGAGGTATTAGGAACTCGAAGGATACTAGTCCTTTTTTCATTTGATCACTTATTTTTCACCCGGTTTTTTCTATGGTTACTTCTCCTGTTTCTCCCTCTGGAATCGATCCTATGTCGTATTCTACGTTTTCCAAGTGTCCGATTTCTCCTATTGTTCTTCCAGTATATTCTTCGTTCGGTGTATCGGATATGCATTGCAGTGTAATTTGCTGGGTTTCTATTTGGTAACTGCATTGTGGGGGAGTGGTTATCAGGATTGATTTTCTTGCTCCGGGCGCTTGTAGTGCTATGGATTCCGCGTTGTTGTTGAGTGTTGAGCTGTGTATCTCACTTATTTGCTCTGTTTGTATTTGAAGGGTTTCTTGGCTGGCGAAGTCCATTAGTTCGGTTGATATATTGGTGAATAGTATTACCAGCACAGTTAGTATGATTAGATATTCCATTGTAAGTTGTCCTTTTTTCATTGTAGTGCCTCCGTCATCTCGAGTGTTCTTTCTGAGAATAGTTGTGCAGTGTCTTTAATCGAATCTGATGTGGCTATGTATCCTTCCGATATGACCATGACCAGTGCGGACAGTATTATCAGTAGGCTTATTATTATTAGGTATTCGAAGCATACTTGTGCTTTGTATTTCATTTCTTCTTTTCACCTTTTTTTAAATTGTTTTTTAAGGTGTTATGTTATTCCGAGGAATTGTCTTCGGAACTCTACTATGGTTCCTCTTATTGTTTCTTCCATTAGCAGTATTCTGGTGGTTAGCACTAGTGCTATTGTTGCTACTATTATCACTAGGCTCAGCATTATCAGGTACTCGAGGCTAACTTGTGCTTTGTCATTCTTCCCCATTTTATCTCATCATTATAAAGAACTCTATTTATAAAAGAGTTCTGATTAAGGGGTTAGAGAATTTATGTTTAGCTGTAATGGAGTTGGAGTTCTTTTTAGGTTTTTGGTATATCCTTTGTTTCATACCTAGATTCATAGGTAGATCTCTATGGCCAGTAGTATGATGAATCCCAGTGTTAAGATGGGGATGAATGGTAGGCTTTTCTTTACATTGATCTTCTCTATTTCTGATTCTTTTAGGATTTTTATTTCTTCTTCTGTAAGTCCCCGGGCTTTTCTGGAGTCGATCACTATCTTTCCTGGTTCTTTGAATCTGAAGAAAGTTGTTTCTCTCTTTTCAAGTTTTTTACCTTCTTCGGTTTCTTCTTCTGTTTCCCATACGTCTTCCGCTGGTATTTGCCCTTCTTCTAGTTCTTCTATTTGTTTTTCTTCTCTTAAAGCGTGTTTCTTCATTGATTGATATGTCTTTATTCCAGTTACTAGTAATACGGAGATAGCCAGGAAGAATAGTAGGTTGTTTATGGTTGTTTGGGTCTTGGTTATTAGGGAGAGTGTGAATAGGAAGGCTGTTATTGGGTATCCTGGTTCTTTAGCTATGTATATCAGTGGAGCTATTAGTACTACGGAGGCTGGTGGGATGTTGATTATTCTGGTAAGGTGTAGTGTGGCTGTTAGCACGAATCCGGAGTAGGCTGATTTTGGGAGTGACTTCACTATGTCTTCTTTGAGCTGTGTGGTTTTTTGTTTGAATAGTTTGTGTAATGCGTATATTATGGTGAATGGGAGTACCGCTACAGTTGACGCTATTAATATAAGTATGGGATAGGGTAAGGGATATGTGAAGTTGCTAAGTGCTCCGTGGAAGGGTATTATTGCTCCCAGTGCTGTGAATAACTTTACGTCTCCTCCTGCCCATCCTCCCAGCAAATATATTGTGTAGGCTAAGACGAACATTGTAGCTATTCCTAACAAAGAATGAAGAAAGGGTTGAAAAGTTTCTTGAATCGCTGATTGGGCTGCGTGTAGCCCCAGCCCGGTTACCAGTAATCCGTACGTTATCTGGTTTGGTGCTGTTCTGGTCTTTATGTCCGTGTAGCTCAGTGATAGTAGTGCAGCTAGGGTTAGAGATGGGTATAGGTAGTTCCACATGGTTCTCTGCTCTTCTTGTTTTTTAGTTCCTTTATTATTTTCCGTTTCTTATTATTAATTGTATTGTCAGCTGCTTAAGAGTCAACTATCCATCCTGGCATTCCTGACATGCATGCTCCTCTGACCCAGTAGTCACCGTCATCAACTAGATCATCGGTTCCTGGATCGTAGCCTTCAGCTTCTAGAATATCCTCTGCATCGCTTGTCACTCCTCCTACTTTCTCATCGAGCCACGTGCCTTGGCATATATTTCCACATATGTTTTTATGGTCTTCTGAATAGTTTCCTGGTTCTAGCATGTTAACGACTAGAGACTCATGGCAGCTTGACGCAGCTTCTTGTGCTGAAGTCACCATTGCTCTTTGTTGTTGATCTTCGAGCACTCCTGTTAACATTGTAACTACTATCGCTGCTATCGCTAGTACTGCTGCTATTATTATTAAGTATTCGAGTGCACCTTGACCTTTTGCATTCATCTTCATCATCCTCCTGTTTTATCCTTTTTATCCTATTTGACCTTGATCTATTATTTTTTTATTTTTATTAAAGGGATTTAGGGGGAAAACTGGTTCGTGTGTTGTGCTTGTAGACACCGGGTTTTCTCTGTAATTTACTCCTCGATTTGGACTATCCATTCCGGTCTTCCCGCCAGGCATGCTTCTCGTGCAGTGGTTACTTCTTCTCCGCTGGCGTTTTGTCCTGATATCACTCCTACGCCCGTTTCGTTTACCCAGTCGCCTTGGCAAATTCCCCCGCAAACGTCTTCATTATCTTCGAGGTCGGCGTTTTGTCCTGAGTGGTAGCCAGTGTTTACTGCTATAGTGCTGTAACAATTTGATGCATCGTCTTGTGCTTCGGTTACTAGTACTCGTGATTCTCCTCCTTCCAGTATTCCTGTTAGGACTACTACCACCATTGCTGCTATCGCTAGTACTGCTGCTATCATTATCAGGTACTCCAGCGCTCCTTGTGCCTTTGTATCCATTCCTATCACTTCTTCATTCTACTTCTCTGTTCACTGCTCCGTACTGTTATCTGGCTTGATACGGCTCCTTTTGAAATTCGGTGGAGCTTGCGTATCGCTGTAGCTTTTTCTCAGGTGCTATAGATAGCTGCTCTATTCTCCTTCTTGGATTATCCAGCCTGGTTCTCCTGCTAGGCATGCATTTACAGGGTCATTGTCGAGGTCAATTTCGTCAACATCAACTGTACCTACTCCTGAGCCAGGTTCTGCCCAATCACCAGCGCATATATCTCCACAGTAATCTTCGTTGGCGGTGAGGTTGGCTTCTGTCCCTGTATCCATATTGTTCGCTACTAGTGTACTGTAGCAGTTTGATGCTGATTCTTGAGCTTCTGTAGTCAGCATTTCTACGTCTCTTCCTTCTAGTACTCCTGTTACAATCGTAACTACTATCGCTGCTACTGCTAGTACTGCTGCTATTATTATTAAGTATTCCAGCGCTCCTTGTGCTTTTATATCCATTCCTATCATCCTCCTATTTTAGCCTTTTTTAGGTCTTTCATGTATCACTAAGGAATAATCCAACATATTTAAAGGTTGGGGTTGTGGCATTGATTTCGTGAAGGTTCTTAATCTTTAATTGAGGGTTACAGTATGAATGTTGTTGCTATTGTAGCGGGGTCCGGTCCAACTACTGCGAGGAAAAGGGTGGATACGACCACGTAAATTATGTAGGTTACTAGTGCGAGTATAGGGATGTATATGACTGCCTTTGATATATGCCCTTCCCTTACCTGTACTGCCGCCATTGTTCCAAGTGATGACTGCATCACTAGATATACCTTGAATATGGTTCCGTACTGGCCTATTATCCCTGTATGTATTACTTCTTCTCCTATCCCCATCAATACGGTGAGTACTGACCTAACAATACCGAAGATGATCGGAGCTATGAAGCTCCCGGCCACTATGATGAACAGGAACTGTAGAAGAGTCTTTGTTCTTCTTTCTTCTCTCAATCTTTGCACTGCTCTTATGTCTTCACTCATAGCTGTCAGGGTGTCTATTAATCCTCCTCCACTCCTTCTGGCTGCTATTACTACTGTACTTACTTTTTGAAGTAGCCTGCTTTTTGATCTTTCCGCGAATGAATTGAATGATCTTTCAAAGGTGGAGCCTTCCTGTATCTCTCTTAGCATTCTACGTAGACCTTTTGTTATAGGCCCGTAGTCCATTCTGGAGGCTTCTCTTAGGGCTGTTTCCACGGTACCTCCTGTTTTCAGAGTAGTGGACATGTGGTGTAGTACGTCAGGGAGAGCGTCTTCTATTCTCTTGATTTTCCTCTCTTTAAGGAATATTGGTAGGCCTATACCTAGGTCCAGTATAACGATAGCTACTAATATGGATAGTACTATGTCCACGAAGGAAGCTATTACCGCTCCCACTATAGCTAGAACCAAGCTCACGGTTACTAAGACAATTGGCTCTATCCCTATGTCCGAGAATTCCACTATCTCTTTATATCTTTTCCATTTATCCATCCACTTTTCTGGCATTTCTTTCATTTCAATCCTTTTTTTATTTTTTTATTTTTAGAATGCTCCTGGATCGCTTGCTTTGATGTAAAAGAGGAATAACATTAGGAATGATGGCACCATTATGAAGAAAACCATCATCAGGAAGGTTGGGGAGAATATTGCTAGTACTCCCAGGTATTCTTGAAGTGCCGGCACGCTTCCTATCGTGGTTAGTATTGCTATCATTATTGGGAACACTATTGCTATCATTAAGAGGAATAGTCCCATTAGGTTTAGTTTTTCCGCGAAGTCGGCTATTTTTTGCCTTCTTTGGAAAGATACATCCTCCGCTATTTCGGTCATGATGTTGGAGAGGTTTCCTCCTGTTCTCAGGGCTCTTGTAATGTGCCCTATTACTCTTCTAACGTCTTTACTTTTCGTTCTACTGGCCCATGCTTCCAGAGCATCTTCTGTTGATACTCCTTTTTCGATTTGGCCTAGAATCCAGTCAAAGCCTTCTGAGAGCCTACCGTAGTCAGATTGGGCTATGGAGCTCATGGTTTCGTATACTCCTACTCCTGCCCTTATCTGAATGGACATGTGTCTTAGGGCGAATGGTAATTGCTTTTCTACTTCGGTTCCTATTTTTTGGGCTTTGCTTTTTGGTATAATGAGAGTTATTCCTAGCACGAGCGGTATGACTAGTATTGCTGCTAGCAGAGCTATTAGTATTGATCCTATGCCTATCAGGGCAAGGGTTAGTGCTACTAGGAACACGACCAGTGAGGCGAATAGTGTTCCTATGAACGCTAGTGTGAGGTACTGTTCGGCTGAGTAGTCCATTCTAGCTGCGACTAGGTTTTTCTCTAGTCCTCTGCCAACCAGTTTTTCCAGGAAATCCGTTATTTTTTCTATTGGGGATTCGAATTGGGTGTAGACTTTTCCAAATATCTTTACGAATGGGTTTTCAAAGCGTTTTAGTTGTTTTGCTGATCTTTCTCCAACGCTGTATTGTCTGCCTCCTCTCATTATTTCTCTGAGTTCCTTTGTTTCTTCTGGAATTTCTTCTTCTCTTAATATTCCTTCTTTTTTGTATTTATCTGCCATTCGGTCAACTATGGTATCTAAAGTATCTCTGTCCACTTCTTTTTCCGGCTCTGGCTCTAGGTCTCCTTCTTGTTCTTTTTTTTCGAGCAGTTTCTCTATTTCATCTATTTCATCTTCTTCTTCAGGCATCCTTACTTCTCCTTTTTACTTTATTTGTTCTTCTGTTTCGTATTCGGTTTCGTAATCTCTTATCTTTTCTTTTAGGTAGGATTGGTTTGTCACGTTTTTTTCAACGAGTTTTTCCAGGTATTCTTCTCGGTTCTTTAGCTCTTTTTTCAAGTCTTCTTTTGAGAAGTCCAGGTACTTGACAACGTCTTGTTCGTAGTGGGAGTCCTCTCTTTTTCTTTTGAGCTTGTCTACAGTGGGATCGTAGTCGAATATTGTACTCAACTCTGGAGTTCCGTCCTTTTTTATGTTTTTTACTTCTACTATGTCGGTTACTCTTCTGATCAGTCCTTTGTCCGGGTGTTGGAATCTTTCCTGCATCACTATGAAGTCAAGGGCGTTCGCCATTATAACTGGAACGTCCATCGGTGGGCTAACCACTCTTGTGATTGTTTCTCTTGCTGAATTAGCGTGTACTGTACCCATACTGCCATCATGACCTGTATTCATTGCTGTGAATAGGCTGAATGCTTCTTCTCCTCTTATTTCTCCCACGATCATCCGATCTGGCCTCATTCGTAGTGAATTTTCTACTAGTGCATCCATTGATATTTCTCCTTTTCCCTCTAGGCCTGGTGGGCGTGTTTCTAGTCTTACCCAGTGATCTACAGGTAGGTTTAGTTCTGCGGTTTGTTCCACGGATATTATCCTTTCTCTTGTAGGTATGAGGCTTGATAGAACGTTAAGGGTAGTGGTTTTTCCTGATGCTGTTCCTCCTGATACTAGCACGTTCGCTGGTCTTACTTCCAGGCCTTCAGCCATGAACCAGAGGTATGCTGCCGCTTCCGGAGTGATTGTGTTCCATTTTATGAGATCTATCAGTGAAATTGGGTCTTCCCTGAATGATCTGATTGTTAGGGTTGATCCGTCGAGTGATATTGGTTGTATGGTGGCGTTTACTCTTGATCCATCGGGTAGCCGTGCATCGAGTAGTGGGTTGCTTCGGTCTATTCTTCTTTCCACCTGTCTGCCTATCCTGTCTATTATATCTCTTATTTCTCTGTCGTTTCCGAATTTTACATTGGTCTTCATTGTGCCGTATTCTCTGTGGTGGACGTATATTGGCCGGTCCGGTGCTATGACCATTACTTCTTCGAGTTTCTTGTCCCTTACCAAAGGATCTATTATCCCATAACCGATCATCTCCCTTACTACCATCTCTGCGTAGAAGTTCTTTCTGGAGTCGGGTATTCCTAGCTCTGGGTTGGATTCGATTATTTCTTCTATTCTCTTTAGGTAGAACTTTCTTCTTTTTTCCTTTGATCGGAATCTTTCGGGTGGTACACTTATTAGTCTGGTGGCAGCTTCTTTTATGGTATTGATGATCTTTTTCTCCGGTCCTCTTGGTTTTATAACGGGTATTTCGTATATTGGTAGTTCTTCGTCCTCTGCCCTGTATATATTTACGTCTCCGTAGGAGGTAATTAGTTCTTTTTCTCCCTTTATTTCTACTTTGCCCGCTTCCTCTTCTTCGAGTAGTCCTTCGGATTCTTGTTCTCCGGATTTTCCTTTTTCCATTTCTCTTTGTTTGACTTTTTGCTCGAATTTCTCAAGGTCTCTTCCCTCTTCCTTGCTTTGATCCTTTTCTTGAGTTTTTGCTTTGTCCAATTGCTCTTTTATCCAGATTTTAAGTGTTTTTCTATCTTTGTTTTCTTGCTCTGCTTCTAGGAGTTTTTGGTACTGTTCTTTGGTGAAGTTTTCTGCATCTTTCTTTACTAAAGGAACTTTTTTCTGTACTATTTCCTCGTAGTTTATCTCTTTTTCCTTTGTTTGTTCCTTATCTTTTTTCTTTTCCTTTGATTTCTCTATCACGTCGTCTAGGTAGCCCATTAATTCACCTGTAAGGTAGTTTTATTTTTTTAGTTTCCTTTTTGGATGTTTGTTTAACTAACAGAGTTTAGTTATTTAAATCATTGGGTAGGGTGGGATAGATGTTGCTTGAGAAATGTTTTTCAGCCTCTAAATTTAGGTCTATTGCTCAACATAGGAGGTAGAGGGAGACTTTGAATGGGCATTTCACCCTGTTCTTTCTCTAATTTCTCTTTAAATTCGTTTAAATGCATTTTTATCTTTTCATTATTTTTTCTAACTCTTATAGATAAATCTTTGGTTTCAACCTCATCTGAACCAACGACTAGTATATAAGGAATCCATTCTTTCTCCGCTTTTCTTATCTTTTTTCCTATCGTTTCATTTCTGTCATCTATATCTACTCTGAATCTTCCTAGTTGTTTTCTTATATCTTTGGCGTAGTCCACATGTTCCTGGGCTATTGGTATTATCCTTACCTGGATGGGTGATATCCAATAAGGTAAAACTGGTTTTTGCCCTTCACTTTCCTTTCTTTTTGCTTCTTCGAGTAAAGTGAACATTACTCTTTCTATGCCTCCGCTAGGGGATAAGTGGAGGATGTAAGGGTTCTTCTCCTCTCCCTCTTTATCAGTGTAGGTTATTCCATATCTTTTTCCGTTTTCCACATCTATTTGGTCGGTGGTCAAGGCACTAGCTCTTCCTAACGGGTCTATATAATTGAATTCGTATTTTAAGGTAAAGTAGAAGAATCTATCTTCCCATATTTCTATCAGGGCTGGTTTTCCATATTCTTTCACTATTTTCTGGATGTGGTCTTTATTTTCTTCGTAGAAATCTCTGGTGAACCTTACTACTAATTCAAAGTCTTGAGGAACATTGAAACCGATGTTTTGAAGAACTCTTTTAGCTAGATTCATTCTTTCTTTCATTTCTTCTTTTACTTGGTTTAAATCACCGCAGAAAGCATGGGAATCAGGCATTGTAAATGCTCTTTGTCTTCTGAGACCTGTTAATTCTCCTCTTTGTTCAACTCTAAATGAATAACGGGTTAATTCATATAATCTCATTGGCAGGTCTTTATAGGATATGGTTGCATCCTTAGCCATTAAGAACTGTCCAAAACAAGCTGCAAATCTAAGGAATACATCTGTGTCTGGGGTTTCTATCCTGTATTGTCTTGCTGGAAATCTATTTAGATATTTTTTCAGGGTTGGATGGTTAATATCGTACATTATTGGTGATTCTATTTCCATGGCTCCATATTTTCTAGTTTCTTGGCTCACGTATTCTTCTAATAGGTTTTTAATAAGTTTTCCTTTTGGATAATATCTCAGATTACCTGGATCCGACGCGGGTTCGTAGTCCACCAGTTCCTGATCGTGCATAGCTTCTATGTGAGGGGATTTTTCTCCCCTTTTTTCTTTTTCTCCCGCCTCGTAGATCGCGAAATCCTTTAGTTCTTCATGATCAGTAAAATCGTACCCTTGAACTTCATTTCCTGTTATCTCTAGTTCATGGAGTTCTCCATCAGGTTCCATTATCGCCCAGTTAGATTCTATTGTCTCTTCCGCTTTTAGAGCCTCGGATTCAATTTCTTCTCTTTCTTCTCCGGGAACTATTTTTCTGGATAGCTCTGCCAATGGATGTCCTTTGCACTTGACGTTGAATGCTTTGTACCAGCCGAATGGAGAGCTGTGTACTTCTAGATCGGTTTCTTTGAGTATTTCTTCCTCTTTATCCAGTATTTTCTGAGCTGTTTTAGGTGATGACGGGTTCTCGGTTAGATGTACGAATGGATACAGGACTACTTTATCGGTGTTCACCTTTTCAAGGATTTCTTTTATTTCTTCAACTGTTTTTTCAGCTATCTCTTCAGGGTTATCCTCATCTATTTCTTCTGACCCTTGGAATACAACCAGGCACTCCTCTATTCTTTCCTTTTTTTTCTCTGGTTCGGGAGCGCTATCTATTGCTTTTTTCTTTGCCTCGTATTCAAGGTAGTCCGAATGTATTGTAAGTATCTTCATATCTATCCTCTCTTGTCACGTTTTAGGTCATTGATTCACTTTATCTAGGTGCATGAATTCATGAGCCTGTAATTTATATAAATTCGGTGACTCAAGTATTTTTAAGTACTTTGGGATTTTTAATTACAATGGATAAAATTAAAAAATAGTGGTAACATGGTTTACTCTTGGCAGGACTTGAAAAAGAAACTCAGGGAAAAGAGTGGTAAGGGTAGGAAGAAAAAAGTGGATAAACCCATCAAGAACCTGAACAAAAGACCAGGTATAAAAGAGAGAAGGATTCCGTCTCTCAGGCTAGATGCATTCAAGGATAAGGCGGAAGCACTGGAAAAACTGAAGAAAATGCCGGAGAAAGAAAGAGAATTACTTCTAAACAAGACTATCAGGCAGAAAGAAAAGCTAATAGAAATATCTCAGGACCAGAATAAGAAAAAGAAGGCTCAAAAAGTTCAAGAAGATGTAAAAGAATTGAAAAAATTAAAAAGAGAGCTTGAAAGTGCTTCTTAGATCAATGGGCATCTAATTTATTTTGTAGGCAGTTGTGTTTTCTCTAACATTTATCTTTTCATCGGAGGATATAGTTAATTCGGCTTCATCGTCTTCTTTTGCTTTTTCCACTTCCTTGTTATCTAACTTGATTGAAGTCACTTTTGCCGGTGTGTAAGCTACGGGTCCGAGTAGAGCTACTTTGTCCTCTTTCTCGATTATATCTGATAGTCGGATAGTTACTTCGGCTTTGAATCCTTCTCCTTGTGTATCTTTTTCTTTGAATGCTGTGACCTTTCCTATTTTTTCTCTGGACATAGTTATCATGATTTACTGTTTAATCTTGCACTGTTTCTATCGGTATTTCTTGTTCTAGTAGTTCTTTATTTTCCCATACTACTTCTTTTTCCCCGTTCTTTACTTTTATGAGCCTTACTGAGTTGTATTCGTCTTTTATACCTTTAAATAGGTCTCTTGCTTCTTCTTTTTTAGGTGCTCTATCTCTCCATTGTGCACTTATGTCATCCCATTGTTTCCTTTTTTTACCTTGTACTCTCCAGTATTCTATGTTGTTTTTAACCATGTTTATCCTTTTTTCTCTCTTTTTGGGTTTTGTACGGGTTTTCCAGGTGTCTCTCATAGTACTGTTTTACTTTCTGTTTTTTCTCTTCGGGCAGGTCCCTTATGTAGTTATCGTCCTTTAGTTTTTTACCTGTTCTTTTTTCCCATTCTTCGGGCTCCATGCTGAATCTTCTCTG
>SL_8KL_010_SEDDRAFT_10001893_pt1 | contig 18064 bp, 13 predicted proteins | sample SodLakKL_010_SED_4_FD_11160 | JGI IMG/M metagenome (IMG submission 11160)
TCTATTGATCCTATGGTAGATACTCTATCTGCAGGGGATACATTATCGATGAACACTGAAATTTTTGGGGATGATGGTAGATTACATCTGTCAGTTTATTATAATAATGATGAATACGATTCTAGGATCAACATACCAACAGATACTACTGTCGAAGTTGATGACGTAAGGACTTACGATTCAGATGGCAATCAAAGGAGTGATTTTGACTATGGAGAAATTGTGGAAGTAAGGACTGACGTTTCTCATCCGGTGAGTGCTGACGTGATTTTTGATATCACTATGGATGTGTTGGATCCTGATGGTGAAATATTTTTAGAGAACGTTGAAATGGATTTTTTGGAAGATGATGATAATCATCCTCCTTATAGTGCCACATATTATACTTCTTTCCAGATCCCTGAGGATGTGACTAGGGGTAAATATGAGATCGATATCACTGCATTAGATATACAGGGTATATCTGATATTGGGTCTGGTTATTTCTTATTACCCAAAGAATACGACGTTTTCGTTTACCCTGATAATTACAAAACAGTAGATGCTGATTCTAGTGTAGAGTATGGTATTACTGTTGAAAATATAGGGAATATGGACGATATCTATGAGCTAAGCGTAGGTGAATCAAGCCGCCGATGGGAAACAGGGTTATATTTTGGAGGAGAACTCGTTGCTCTTGATGAAGAGGGGAAAGGTAACTGGGATTGGATTGATCAGTCATGGGATAGTACTGATAGTGGCTATCCCGATGTATCTTTAGAAGCGTTAGATTCAATAGATTTCACACTCGTAAAATTTGTTCCACCAGATATAGAAGGGGAAACAGATGAAACGGCATTATATGCAACATCTTCAACTGAAGATGATATAATTGATGATGCTGCAGTAACAACTCGCGTTCCCCCTCCGACGGTGATGAGAACACTATATCTACATGAGGATGATACATTAGACAATCAAATAGGTGATAATACAGTTCAAAATAGATTCCAGGGAGATCAAATTTGGTACCAATCACCTGAACTCGCTGGTGATTTTACACTTCTAGGTACCTCAAACGTTTATCTATACATCGAACCTCATCGTGATGGGTGGAGACGTCCTGATGTAACGGTTAGCCTGCTTGAATCAGGTGAAAGGATAGGTCAACATTCAATAGGTTCTTTAGAAGATGAAGGGTGGTACGAATTCCCAATTAATACTGANTGGACACTTTCGGAGGGTAATCGTCTTGAGTTGGAGGTAAGTGTCTCTACTAATGACTTGACTTTGTATTATGATTCATCTGAATTNGATTCCCGTATCGAACTTAACACAGATACATATATTGATGTAGAGAATATCCGGACTTACAAAGATGGTGAACAGACTGAAACATTTAGTGCAGGTGATACAGTTACAGTTAGAGCTGATGTTTCCGATCCGTATGGAATACATAATATCATGGATGCATTCTTAGATATCTATTCTCCAGAAGGAGATTTGATTGGAGAATATATAGATATGTACCCACTTGATTCATTATCTTCTTCAGAAGGTACTTTGACCTATGAAGGTGAATATGATTTAGATGAAGAAGCAAATGTTGGTGAGTACCAGGCAGAGGTGACAGCTACTGACTACGAAGAAGCTGTATCTGAAGACGATGGATTATTCCAAATACCTGCTGATGTGGAGGTTGATCCGGATCGAGAAGGTGAAGGAGAAGCTGGTACTGAGGTGTTGTATGATCATACCATAACTAATCTGGGTAGGGGTAACGATCGTTTTGAGTTGAGTGTTTCTTCCTCTCAAGGCTTTAATTTAACTCTTTATGATGGAGATGGCAATGTAATAGCTATTGATTATGGTGGAGATGGGAACTGGGATTATGTCGATTCTGATTGGGATTCTACAGGAAGTGGAACTCCAGATACAGGAAAATTAAAGATGGGAGAATCTATAGATGTTACACTTGGTGTAGAGATACCTGGGAATGCTGAATCTGGAGTCGAGGATGTAAGTACACTTACAGCTACTTCTACTAGGGATTCATCAGTATCTGATACTGCCACTGATGTTACAACTATCTCAGAATTTTCAGATATATTTTTACCGGTATTATCCACTATTGGTTTATTCGTAGGTATGTTCATATATCGACGTAAAAAAGAAAAGAACAATGATATTGGAGATAATGGTACCGAGTCTAATAATGTGTATCATAATGAGGATTCACCCTCTGAAGAATACAGAACAGATAGTGTCGATAATGTTTTAACAATTCACACCTCCAAGAAAAGTATATATACTTCAAATAAAAATATAGAGGAGGTGCCATAAATTGGAGGAAAATAAAATAAAATGTGAAGAGTGTGGCACTTTAAATTCTATGGAGTCTGTTCAATGTGAGAGTTGTGGTAAAGAACTCAAGAATGATAAGTTTGAGAAAAATGAGTACGCAATTTTACAAGCTCTTCAACAGATATCTGGAGTTGGCTCATCTAGAGCAAAAAATATAGTGGATGCAGGATATTCTGATGTAGATGATTTACATGATATAGATATTGAAAGTATATCATCGATTAAGGGTATAGGTGAATCTGTAGCAAATGATATAGTTAGGACTATTGAAGAAACAAAAGAAAAAGGTGGACTATATCTTTGTGATGAATGCGGTGCTTTTGTTGGGGAGGAAAGCGAACACTGCCACAATTGTGGAGCGGTTATGGTTGAGTTAGAGGAAGAAGCCGAACCAGAATTGGGAGACATTGAAGATCAGGTAGAAGATGAGCCTGAAAAGGAAGATAGCTCACTTTACCTTTGCAGTAATTGTGGCTCTTTTGTTAGTGCCAACTCTGATGAATGTAAATATTGTGGGGCTAGTATGGGTGTGGTTGAAGAGGATGTAGATGAAGAACCACCAATAGAACCAGAAGAAACCATTCAGGATGAAGTAAATGGAGATGAAGAAGAGGATGGATTATTTTTATGTACGAATTGTGGGGCATTTGTTAGTGTAAAATCCACTGAGTGTCCAAGCTGTGGATTTACTTTCACTGAGGGGATAGAAGAGGATGTAGAACCGGAAGCGGTAGATGAAGATATTGTAGGAGATATAAAACCGGAAACAGTAGAGGAAGAGATTGTAGAAGATATAGAACCGGAAACGGTAGATGAAGAGATTGTAGAAGATATAGAACCGGAAACGGTAGAGGAAGAGATTGTAGAAGATATAGAACCGGAAACGGTAGAGGAAGAGATAATAAGAACAGAAGTTGACCATGTTGAAGAGGAATCAGATGCAGAAATAAAATGGGAAACTGATGAAATAGAATCTAAATTAACTCATTCCACTGCTGATGCTCTTTCTGTTGGAGATGATGTTAAAATTTGTGGTAATTGTGGATATATCTCTGATAGTTCTGTAGATGTTTGTCCACTTTGTGAATATGAGTTTGTAGAACAAGAGGTGAAAGTATCTGATCAAACAGAACTTGAAAAGGATGACATTCAAGATGATGTAGATACGATGAGAAAGGCATTGGGTCTTTCAGATGATATAGACTATGAGGTTGATAGTGATGATGTTTTATCTAAGGATGACGGTCAGATAGACATCTGTATGGTTTGTGGTGCTTTTTTAAAAGAAGAAAGTGAGAGGTGTCCTATCTGTGGTAGCTTACCTTCAGAAACACCTGAATTTGATGATGTCGAGGGTGAACCTCATATTGATTACACAGATGGCAATTTTTCAATATGTGATGCATGTGGGGCATTTGTGAATGATGAAAAAGAAAGATGTTCTATTTGCGGTAGTGATATGGCCTTAGCTCAGAAAAGAATAGAAGACGAGGAAATATCAGTACAAGAAGAGGATCAAGAAAGGGTACTGGAAGGCTTTTTTGGACAGGCGTTAGTAGATTCTGAAGGAACAGTTGAACAAGATGAAGGAGTGGAGATCTATTTATGTACCAGTTGTGGAGCAATGGTTAGTTCTGAAGCAGATATTTGTCCAATATGTCAATCTGACATCAGTGAACCGGAAACTAGAGAAGATTATGATATTCTAGAGATGGAAGAAAGTGAAGATGTAGTTTCTGAATCCCCATCTTCAGAGGATTTCGAATTAGATGAAACTGAACTTGATGAAGAACTGGGTTTGGATGTAGAAGTTGAAGAAGATGACCTAGGCGATTCAGAATTGATTTCTGAAGATACTGAAGTGGGGATTGATGAAAATGAATTTGATGTGAAACTTAACGAAGAAATAGAATCTATCCTAAAAAGTCGATATGAAGAACAAAAGGAAGAAATTTCTGAACAACATTACAAGGTTGATGATACAGAAGATATAGAATTGGAACAAAAACTCGAAGAATCAAAGATCAAAGAAGATGGTCAAGTGGGACAGGGCAAAACAAAAGAAATTAAAAAGGAAGAGGGATGGAGAAGATGCCCTATATGTAAGTCTCATGTAAGTGAGGATAGTGAATATTGTATTATATGTGAACAACCTTTGGATAGAAAGATCAGAGAGCAGGAACAGATTTCAACCTCTAAAATTTCTAAAGCTACTAAAGAAATTGGAACAGATACTCCTTCCATCTCAAAGACTCCATCCAAATTTAAAAAATCAAAGTCGAGATCCAATTTTATAGATACTCATATCCAGAAGAGTATGAAGAATATTCTCTATAAAGCAAAAGATTACCAGGTACCAGTTTCTAGTTTATCTTTACTAGCTTTTGGTGGTATATATTTAACGACCTATCGTACTTCTGATTTTACATATTTTGGAGAATTGGGACTTATTTTAATTACCCTCTTTTTTGGTTTAGGTATTTTAACTGTTTTGACCTTTAAAGATGAAATAATTTCTTACTCTATTCTTGGATTTATGGGCTATGTTACTGGTATAGTGATTTCCTCACTGGTCCCTATTCTCAGATATATGATCCGTATGGAGATTCCATTATTGGTAAGTGCAGGGCTGATAGCCACTGCACTTGGTATGTTTTGGATTTTAGATTATAAGTTACCTAAAAAATTCCATTATTATATGCTTTGGTTCTCTGGAATTAGTATATTATTCGTTTCAGGTTTAATTATAATACTGTATCCTGTTCAAATATCTCATTTTGAATATTCTATACTATTGCCATTAGGTTTGGGTTCCGTCATGGTTCTAGGAGGAACAGCTACCTGGTACAAAGAAGCTAATGGTGTTTATGGAAGCTCATCGGACTTAGAGACAAATAAAATGTATAATTATAGAAGATCAGCTTATTTCGAAGATGTCAGTAAAACTTGCCCAGTATCGGAAGAAAAAGCTATACCTTATTATAGTGAGGGAATAGCCAGCTGTAGTATTGGTGAATATGACGACGCAATAAAAAAATTCAAGACAGCTCTTGAGCTAGAAGGAGATAACGAAGCGATTTGGAACAATTTGGGAACAGCTTATAGTAGAATCGGAAATCAAGAAAAAGCTAAAGAGTGCTTAACGAATGCTATAAAACTCGATGAACAATATGCTATAGCCTGGAACAACCTAGGGAATGCAAATTTCAGGTGCGGTAATTATTCTGATGCACTCGAATGTTATGACAAAGCTCTAAAAATTCAAGAAAATTATCGAGATGCGATGCTTAATAAATCTCAAGCATTAATCAAACTAAGTAAAATTAAGGCTTAATTAAGAATAAATCACTTTATATATTCAAATCCGATTTTAATCCTTTCTATTATTAGATCTATTGTAGTGCTTTTTCTGCAGCTTTTTTAATTGCCTCTGAATATGTCGGATGTGGGTGGATAATATCAGATAATTTCTTTACACCTATTTTGGTTTCCATGGCAACAGTTCCTTCCATTATTATATCTGTAGCACCTGGACATACCAGATGTATACCAACAATCTTATCTTCGTTAGATATAACTTTTGCGATACCGGTTCTATTACCTGTGGAGTATCCCCTACCACTAGCAGAAATTGGGAATTTACCTACACTTATATCATTGTATTTTTCTCTAGCTTCTTCCTCAGTTGATCCAATACTGGCCGCTTCTGGATGGGTGTATACCCCAGCAGGAACATTGTATTGTGAAAATTTTGGAGTATCTTCCCCGACTATATTTTTGACAGCGATTTCTGCATGTTTATAAGCTGCGTGAGCTAACATCATTTTACCTGTAACATCACCGACTGCATATACGTTCTTTACGGGGGTTTCCATAAAATCATTTGTAATAATTTCGTTATGAGGACCTATAATATCTAATTCAGTCTCAGGGGGTGTTGGTTTTCTACCTACAGCACACAGTATTTTTTCTGCTTTGATAGTCTTGTTCTCTTTACCCTCTATAATTACTTCAAAGGGTGAATCACCTTCGACTTCTGAAACTTTTGAACCTGTAATGATCTTAATTCTCTTTCTTTTAAGAACACTTTCAATTTCTGCAGCTAAGTCTTGGTCCATATTCGGCAAAATATTGTCCATCAATTCAACTATAGTCACTTTACTTCCAAAAGATGATAGTACGAAAGCAAGCTCTATTCCGATATACCCTCCACCGATGATAAGTATATCTTCTGGAATCTCATCTAATTTTAACACTCCTCTGCTAGTCAAGATGTTCTCTTCATCTACATCCAAACCTGGCAGTATTATCGGTTCAGAACCAGTAGCAATAATGATATAGTCTGCTTCATGTACTTCACCACCGACGTCAACTGTGTTTTTATCCTTGATTTTTGCTTCGCCTTTTATCTCTATATCATTTTCCTCAAGCTGGTTAATGATACCCTTTTGAGATGTTTTTACTGCCCTGTTTTTTACCATCTGGGCTTTATTAAAATCGATATCATCGATAGACGAAGATATACCTTTTCTCCTGGAATTTTGTATATCATCAATAGTCTCTGCAATAGATAAAAGGGCTTTTGATGGGATACATCCATGATTAGTACATACGCCACCTATATCATCACTTTTTTCAATCAATTTAACATCTAAACCTTTCTTAGCTGCATGGACTGCACTCTTGTATCCGCCTGGTCCACTCCCTATAACGATTACTCTCTCACTCATCTTACCAACTTTCCCTAGAATATAGACATTATAAAACTTTTCTTATTTTTGATTTGAAGGGCAAAATCTTTATTTTTGCTGTTCATACCCCTCGACAGTGATTCATATGAGCAAAGGACATGAACATAATATGTATGATTACGAAAAGGTCAAAAAAGAGTTCAAATGGGAAGTTCCAGAATTTTACAATTTTGCATTTGATGAAGTGGACGAAAGAGCAAAAGAATATCCTGACAAAACAGCGCTTATCTCCGTAGATAATAGTGGTGAGAATGCTGATAAGCACACTTTTGAGGAGCTTAAAACCCTATCTAACAAATTTGCTAATGCCCTCAGGGAAAAAGGAATTAAAAAAGGCGACAGAGCGATGATCCTAGTACATAGGATTCCCGAGTGGTATGTTGCAATGTTGGGTATGATCAAACTCGGAGTGGTGCCCATACCCACGCCCAATCTTGCTACACCTGAAGACATCAGATATAGAATCAATCGGGCTGAAGCTAACACCATAGTCACGGATTGGTCAAATCACGAAAAAATAGATAAGGTTAGAGATAAGGAAGGGATGAAATCTCTAAATAATTTCATTTTGATTAATTCTGAAGAGGAAAAAGATGGTTGGGATGAATATGGAACACTTATGGAGGAAGCTTCTCCGGAACTCAATAAAGATGAGATAGAAGCTACAAAAAGTGAAGATCCATTACTGATTTACTTCACGTCTGGAACTACTGGTAAACCTAAGATGGTACTTCATACTCATTCTTATCCGATTGGCCACACAGTTACAGCAAGATACGTTCAAGATCTAACCCCTGAAGATACAAATTGGACTATCGCAGATAATGGATGGGCTAAAGCTGTTTGGGGTAAGCTTTTCGGTCAGTGGATTGTCGGTGCTACCATCGTTCAACAGAATATCACAGGTAGATTCGATCCAAAGAAAACTTTGAAGATATTACAAGATTACGGTATCACGACTTTCTGTGTCCCACCTACGATATATAAAATGATGATCAATGAAGATGTAGAAAGTTACGACCTTAGTTCTTTACGTCACTGTCTTAGTGCTGGAGAACCATTAAATCCTGATGTTATTGACAAATGGGAAGAATATACAGGTCTAAGAATCTATGATTATTATGGTCAAACTGAAACTGTAGCACTAGTCGCAAACTATCCTACCATGGAAGTTAAGGCCGGTTCGATGGGTAAACCAACACCTGGACATGAAGTAGAGATAATAGATGATGATCAGAATATTCTAGACGTCGGTGAAGAAGGTCATATAGGCTTGAAGGTAGTTCCCGAGAGACCTCCAGGTTTGTTTAAGGAATATTGGAAAGATGATGAAAAAACCACAGGAGTTTTTGAAGGTGATTGGTATTACACAGGGGATAAGGCTTACAAAGACGAAGACGGTTATTTCTGGTTCGTTGGACGGTCTGATGACGTGATAAAAGCTTCAGGCTATAGGATAGGCCCATTCGAGGTCGAAAGTGCGTTACAAGAACATCCTGCAGTCCAAGAACCAGCTGTGATAGGTGCTCCCGATGAAATCAGAGGAAAGATAGTAAAAGCTTACATTATTTTGAATGAAGGATACGAACCAAGCGATGAACTTAAAAAAGAACTACAAGAGCACGTCAAAGAGGTAACCGCTCCTTACAAATATCCAAGACAGGTAGAATTTGTCGAAGAACTTCCAAAAACAATAAGCGGTAAAATAAGAAGAACAGAATTACGGGATAGGGCTGAAGAGGAATATTTAGAGGACCACGAAAGTCTACCATACTAGTTAAAATCAAAAAACCTTTCTTTCTATTTTCTTATATCTTTTCTATTTCCGTACATATTCCAACTTACAAGCTCGTGAACACTTTTTTTCACAGGAGGTTTATCTGTATTACTTGGGTATCCAACAGACATACATACCTTTATATTGAAATTATCAGGTATGTTCAACCTTTCTCTTAATTTTACTGACTTAAATGCACCTAACCAACATGTTCCCATACCTAATGAAGTGGCAGCTAAAGATAGATGATCAAGAGCGATAGCAAGATCTATATCCGCCCATTTTTCATTCTCGGTAAGACCAATAATAATAGCCCCAGCATCTTCAATGAATGCTTGGTTATGAAATATTTCGATCATTTCTTTTTTGAGACTATCTTTTGTTACAACGACTAATTCCCATGGCTGAAGATTCTTAGCAGATGGAGAATTTCTTGCAGCATCAAGTAATTTTAACATATCTTTCTTTCGTATTCCCTTACCCGTGTAATTTCTTATACTTTGTCTTTCTTCGATGGCTTTGAAAACATCCATATTATCTGGTTGAGTATGTCCTCATTATTTTAAAACTTTTTTAAAGAAAAGAAAAATTAAAGGGTTTTAAAGGGATTTTATCACTCTTTTATCTCTTTTATGGGAGTGAACTTATATCCGTAATAGATTATACCTTCCGGGCTTTCTTCACCAAGCCTTCTCATCGTAGCTTTTACTTCCATACCAGTTTCTACTTTCTCGTAGTCTATGTCTACTATTTGTCCCGTAACTCTAACATCTTCCTCCATTTCAATTATAGCCATTATATATGGAGTTAACATCTTGAAATCCGGATGTGGATCATGTACTTCGGTGTATGTCAAAACCTTTCCCTTTCCACTCAGTTCACGTTCATTCATCTTTCCGAAGCTTTCTCTACGACAGTGAGGACATATCTCCCTTGGTGGGAAATACACCCTATCACAAATTTCACACTGTACTCCGATACCCCGATATCTCTGTTCTATCTCTCTCCAGAATCTAGGGGTCGTCATTCAGACCACCTCTCAAATATATGAACAACAGCACTAGCACCGGTCCCACCTACATTATGGGTTAATCCATATCTTGCATCTTCTACTTGTCTATCACCAGCATCACCTCGAAGTTGAATAGTAGCTTCGATAGCTTGGTTGATACCTACAGCTCCTACTGGTTGTCCTTTAGCTTTTAATCCTCCAGAAGTGTTTATAGAGACCTCTGAATTCAAAGCTGTCCTACCATCTTCTGTTGCTTGTCCCCCTTCTCCTTTTTTGAAGAATCCCAGATCTTCGATTGCTACGATTTCACTTATAGAATAGTTGTCATGAACTTCTGCAAGATCTATATCTTTCGGGGATATTTTTGAGTGTTCAAAGGCCTTCTCAGCAGCTATCCTAGTGGCTTTCATACTCCCTATCTCTCTTCGATCATGAAGAGCTATATGATCTGCTCCGTGACCGGCTCCTAATATCTTCACTGGTTCTCCTTTATAACTATCCACATATTCTGCTGGACATAAGACCACAGCAGCTCCACCATCAGAAAGTGGAGCACAATCAAACATTCCCAGGGGGTCTGAAACCATGGGAGCATTCATGACGAAATTCTTAGGTATCTCTCTAGGATATTGTGCGTTTGGATTTTTAGATGCGTTCGAATGGTTCTTAACTATCACTTCTGCAAGCTGCTCTTTAGTGGTTCCATACTTATTCATGTGATAACGGGCCATCATTGCGTGTAATGAATCAAATGTAGCCCCACACACTGTTTCCCATTCTTGATCTGCAGTTGAAGACAATATCTTTTTTGCTTCCTCATCGTTCACATCGGTCATCTTTTCTGCACCACCAACGACAACGATATCATCTAGGCCGGATGCTACTGAAATATATCCCTCAGCTAAAGCCATCCCTCCTGAGGCACCACCGGATTCTATTCTGACAGCAGGAACATCATCTAAACCTGCATAATCAGCGATCATAGGGGCAACATGTTCTTGATTGATCAACTTGCCTGCTGACATATTTCCAACATAGAGCATATCAACTTCTTCTCCAGAAACACCAGCGTCACGTATTGCCTTTAGACCTGCTTCTATACCCAATTCTCTAAGTGACTTGTCCCAAAGTTCACCTATTTGTGTTTCTCCAATACCTATTATCGCTACGTCTCTCATTTTAATGACCTCCTTCTATTTTCCTTCGGAATTTAGCATAGATAGAATACGGTATGAACTCTTCATCGGAGATTACTTCTTGGATAGTCGGTACTTCATCATTTTTTATCTTTTTTATATTCTCCGTGACTTCAATGTCAAAACTGTCACAACCAGCACCAGATCCATAAGCAGTCACCAAAATTCTATCACCCGGTTCTGTTTGATCTAACGTTGCTGCCAAACCCAAGGGAACAGCACCTGAATAAGTATTTCCAATCCTTGTAACTAATAAACCAGGATCGATCTGTTCTTTTGAAAATCCTAATTTTTTAGCTACTTTAGCGGGGAATTTTCCGTTAGGTTGATGGAACACTGCATAATCATAATCGTCTGGTACCGTTTCAGATTCTTCCATCAAATTGTTTGTACACTCGGTTATATGTTTAAAATAGGCAGGTTTGCCAGTGAATCTTCCTCCGTGCGAGGGGTATTTTTGTCCCTCTCTTCTCCAGAAATCTGGTGTATCTGTAGTAAAGGAACATGTGTGTTTTATCTCTGCTAGGATGTCCTCTGTGCCTATAATATAAGCAGCACCACCAGCAGCTGCCGAGTATTCTAAAGCATCTCCAGGGGCACCTTGTGACGTGTCAGCTCCTATAGCCATTCCGTTTTTTATCATCCCTGATGATACCAAGCCCATGCAAGTTTGGAATCCAGCGGTACCGGCTTTACATGCAAATTCATAATCTGCAGCTGTCATCAAAGGTGTAGCACCTATAGCTGCTCCAACTATCGTTGCAGTTGGTTTAACAGCATATGGATGTGATTCTGAGCCCACATAGATAGCACCTATATCGATACCTTTTATTCTTGCTCTTTCCATAGCCCACCTAGCAGCTTGAGTTGCTATCGTTATCACATCTTCATCAGGTGAAGGAACCGATTTACTGTTTATCCTGAGTCCCTTACCCATATTTTCTCCATCTTTGCCCCATACTTCACCGATCTCTTTTGGTTTGATCCTGTATCTTGGCACGTATCCAGCGTAACTTTTAATACCAACTTTCTCTTCGGTTTTCATATTATCACATCATATATTTTTCAATTTTTTCTAATATTTCATCAACACTATAATCGGTTTTTATGAGAGGAATGCCTTCAAGGTCAGCTAGTTTTATGGAGAGATCGTCTACTTTACCAGGTTGCACATATGCAACTACAGCTGGGGTCAATGGGCTTGCCCTAATGGCAACCATAGGTGATCTACCGTGTTCTACACCAGTAAAAAATAATATCCTTTCAGTACTCCAGCCATAGATACGTAGATAATCGAATGACTTCATTGACAAGATTGCTTTTAGACTATCTATCATTGTGTAACCAAATAATTGTCTATTCTTTTTTACATCATTCAACTGCTCTCCATCTAATTTATCGATCAGATCGGTCAAATCGACTGCATCAGAAAATTCACCCATATCCAAGATCCCTTCTTGACCTGGAGGGGTGAATCTTTTTATTATCTCACCTCCTTTTTCTCTATCCAATTCAATGAGAGATAAAACTATTTTCTTTACTAGTTTAGTTCCAGGAGTCCTTCTACCTTGTTCATAATCACTGATAACTGATGGGGCTATATCCATCTTGTTTGCTAACTCAGTCTGGGAAGCTTTAAACATGTTTCGCCATTTACGAATTGTTCGTCCTGGATCATCTGAAATGGTTATTTCTCCAGCAATCTTCTCCTCTAATTGTGACATTCAAATGGGTTATAAATGAACCCTATATAAAACTGTCGTTGATGAATTTAGGCAATCGTCGTAAACAATCTATTACCTAATTAAGAAAGAATTATAAGTGCATTATATCAATTTGGGTTCTATGAAGGAATTAAGATACATACCGGTTATTGAGGCACAGGCACATGAGCAGATGGCTATTGATGAGGCTTTACTTCGATCTTATGATGGTGGCGATTCACCACCAATCCTGAGATTTTTTAGATTTCAACCATCAGCAATTACTGTAGGATATTCTCAAGAAATCGATAAGGTAATCGATACTGGGAAATGCGAGGGATATGACATCCCATTCGTAAGAAGGATCACCGGTGGTGGAACGGTGTACCATGATTACCATGGTGAGATAACCTATTCTATTATTACGGAACAGTACGATGGGAGCATTCAAGAAAGTTTTGAATATCTTCTTAATCCTATNATAGATACCTTGAAAGAATATGGTTTAGAGGCAGCATTTAAGCCATATAATGACATATTGGTATCAAAAAGAAAGNTTTCGGGNAGCGCTCAAAGAAGGGGAAAAAAGGGTTTANTACAACACGGAACCCTTATGTATGCAACAGANCTAGAAATTTTGTCAGATATACTATTACTTGATGAAGAAAAGCTCAAGGCTAAAGGCGTAAATTCCTTTTTTGAATTAGTTACTACAATGGAAAAAGAGCTTGGTAACAAACCAGAACCTGATGAGTTGATAACTAAAATGAAAAACAATTATGAAGAATATTTTGGAGTACAAGTAATAGAAGATAGATTTTCGGAAAAGGAAGAAGGATATATTGAAGAGTTAAAAGAAAAGTATAAATCAAGTGAGTGGACATATAATAAAAACTGGAAGTAAAAAAATGGATATAAGGGTATCTTCAGGGACCGCTAGTTATCTATCCCTGCAAAACAGCCAGATTATGGAAGAACCTACCACGGCATACTTACTGATACCTGGTGGAAGATGTAAAGGAGCATGCTTGTATTGTCCACAAGGAAAAGGTGATTCTAGATGGCTCTCTCGAGTTTCATGGCCGTTATATGAAATAGAAAAGATTGTTGACAAGGTTAAAAAGTCAGACCTTGAGAGAATTTGTTTACAATCTCCAGATATCGAGGACTATGAAAATAAGATAATGGAAATTACTAAAAGATTAAGTGAAACCGGTAAACCAATTTCTGTATCTTCACCTCCCCTTTCAGATGAAACATTAGAAGAGATAGCACATACAGTCGATCACATAGGTGTTGGAATCGACGCAGTTACAAATGATTTAAGAAAGAAAACTAAACCAAACTATCATCCTCTCGTATTCTGGGATTACCTATCTCGAGCTATCGATATATTTGGTGAGAAAAATGTTACGGCACACCTGATTGTAGGCATGGGCGAAGATCTAGAAACACTTGGATTGGCGGTCAAAAGAACTTTTGATGTAGGGGCTGAGGTTTCTTTATTTCCTCTGCTTTTAAAAGATTATGAAGTTGATATGAAATATTATAGGAAAGCTCAACTTTTGACATATCTTTTACAAAATCACAGTCTAACTTATTCGATTGAAATAGTAGAAGATAAAATAGATAATTACGTCCAGGGAATAGATTACAGCGATGTATTTAGAACTAGAGGTTGTCCTGGATGTAATAGACCTTTTTACACTACAAAACCCGGTAATGAACACAAAAACTTCCCTAGAGAATTAAATCCTCAAGAAATAACTCAAATAAAGGAAGAATTAGGTATAAAATGAATCACAATAACAACTCCGAACCTTTGAAGACGACTATCCAGTCTTACGATAAGATCGCAGAAGACTACTGTGAAAAGACTTTGGAGGGGGGAGATAGAGGATTCCAGGAAAAGATGCTTGATATCACTTTAAATTATCTCCCTGAAAAACCGAGAGTTTTAGATTTAGGTTGTGGAGATGGACGAGATGCACATTATCTGCATCAAAAAGGGGCTGATGTTGTAGGCATAGATCTTTCACAAGGGATGATAAATTTAGCTAGAAAAAAACATCCTCAGGTAGCATTCTTTAAACAGGATATGAGAAAAACTGTTTTTCCGGATGATACTTTTGATTGTGTATGGGCAAGTGTCTCGATCATCAATATGCCTAAGTCCGAATTGTCCACTATCGAATCTGAAGTTTTTAGGATATTAAACCCGGATGGGATATTTGCATTCTCCATAAAATTAGGTGAAGGAGAGGATTTTGAAGAAAACGATATGATTCCAGGATATCCTAGATTTTTTGCATATTACTCTGTAGATGAATTGAAAGATAGATTAAAGCTTTTTGAGATTATAGATAGTAAAGATTATCCCGGTGAATTGTTTGGTAGTAAGTTCACCTACTGTTGGGCAAAACCTAACCGTTGATATATTATTCTACTTTTATCATTTATAAAAATCCAGATAAGGGTCCCATCAAATATCCAGCTGCAAGGGTTCCGACTATCAAACCTGCCAATATAAAGTAATATTGTATATTCCAACTGAATATTTTATATCCGTCTAATGGACCAAAAGGTAGTAGATTGAAACCACCTATGAATAGGTTCACAAAAGAAACAAATGCGAAAATGAATCCTAAAAGTCCATAACCAATTAAATGTAGGGCAAATGATATGGATAAAAATATAGCTCCTACTATCCAATTTGTAAAAGGTCCAGCAGCACTTATTTTACCATTCTGATCTTTTGTTATATGACCTTGAATCATCACAGCTCCAGGTGCAGCAAATACAAAACCAAAGGTGCTAAAAATCAAAGCCATCATCAGGCCCCATGTCCACATACGAAATTCTGCCCAACATCCGTATTTCCTAGCTATTTTTCGATGGGCTAATTCATGGAATAGAAATGCAGTTCCTACTGATAAAAATGAGATGCCTAGGAACAATGGGAAAGCAGGGTTTGTAATACCTTGAATACCTCCAGAAAAACTAATAGCGAAAGCTAAAGTAAGCACACCAAGGGCTATCAATAGATGTTTCTTTTCAGTTTTACTTGTACCTTTTTGATTAAATCTTATTTGATAACTCGGTCTGATCTTAAACCACCTCTTCAATAAATATTTCCTCGATTCTACTTTTTGCTTCTTCTTTTATGTCGTCAAATATCGAGATATCGATTACACCACCGGCAGAGTGTTGATGACCCCCTGCACTTCCTATCGAAGAGAATGCTTTTTTCATCTTTTTTCCTATATCCAATTTAAGTTCTTTGCTTCTAGCTGACATATATATTTTGTTATCTAATAAACCATAAATAAGTACGTTACTTATGTCTCTTTCACGAGATAATATGTTTGCGATTTGAGGTATATCATCTTTTTCAGAAATCTTTCCTGCATAAGCCACCAAGCTTTCATGTTTGAATTTTCTATTGACGATGGCTTTACCTAGTGCACTAACAGTATCTGGATCTATAGGAGGACTTTCAAAGATATCTAATAAATCTTTTTCGGCGACAGCAGAAAGAAACGAGATTATCTTAAAATCTTGAACAAATATGTTTTTAGTGAAATTATCTGTATCTACTTTGATGCCATATAATAGACTAGATGCAAGTATCGGTGAGATTTCAATCCCCAAATTCAAAAGATGTTTGGTCATAAGTGTAGAAGTAGCTCCTACGTCGGTTCGGATCTCGATAAAACCAGTTTGTTTTACATCTTTATTTGTTCTATGGTGGTCAATTATTATGTCAGGATTTATATTATCTGGAAGTAAATTATTGTGTCCGGGTTTGGCAAAGTCCAGGAAAACTAATACATCCGAATCATTAAGAACATCCTTTATACCGTCTTTTTCAATCTTTGTCATTTTAATTTCTGTACTATTGATCATTATTTCGTTTTCTGGATGACCTATATTTCCACTATAATATGTATTAAAATTTTTGTCATATTTCTCACAGATTTTCTCGAATGCCATTGCAGAAGCAAAGGAATCTGGATCTGGATTATTATGTAAGAATATTGCGATTTCTTTTTTACTACTTTTTACGATCTCAACGATTTCTTTGGTTTCCGATTTTTCCTCAAAATCATCGATTTTTTTAACCANTGAACTGCTTATCAAATCATCTTTAATCACTATGCCATCTAGTTGATATTTTACNAACTCTTCTAGTTCATCTTTAGGGGAGATTGTAATTAGTTTGCATTTTATGGAATAGTTTCTNATCTCTTCTATTGTTTTGATTTTTTCGTTTATATTTGACTTTAATATAATAACAATACACTCCCNATTGATATGATCAAATAAATTTTTTAAATGATCTATTTCAAACTCTTCTAGTATATTTTGATTAATCTTTTCAACATTTCTTGAGAAAATTTTGAAATCGAATCCTCTATATTTTAGATTCCTAGCCAGGGATTCTGCAATTTTATTCCATCCTACAATCAAATACCTCATAGATCCACCGTTAGTAATTATGGTTTTTTTATTGATTTTCTATGAAATTGATTTTGAAAGATTTAAACTACTATATCAAATTCAGTTTTCAATATACCTAATCTTTTCTCTTTTATAGATGATTTAGGTATTGAACAAATCAAATATCCATTTTTTTCACTAACATTATCCAAGGTCCATCCTATGAATTTTTGTAATTTATTGAAATCAGTATAATTAATTATGCTTGGTACACCTGAAATAAATATAACACCTTCATCGCTAGATTTTAAAAAGTTACCGATATGAGATGATAATTTTTGGAGGTTAGAAGGTGATACTGTTTTTATATGATATTCGAGATCAGAAAAATCTTTTCTGCTGCTTTTTGACAACCAGATAAAGCCAACATCAGAGCTGAAATCAAACATTTTGGTGATCTTATCGGGAGAGTCTCTTGAGATAAATAATCCGTCTCTTTTTTCAGATAAAAGTGATAGGAATTTTTTTATGCTTCCATCTGGCTTATCTTCGATAATCAATAGACTTTCACCGCTACTTAGGTCTACTTTGATATCGCTATCTATTTCCTTAGTCTCTAGCTCAGTTCCTTCGATATATAGGGGTGAAGGATCCTCCTTGAGATCTACCTTCTTTGACTTAACATCTTGATATAAAGTCCCTAAACGACTTTCTATTCTACTTTTAAGTTCCCACCCTTGATATCTGGATACCATATGTTTAATTTTAGACCAGGCTTCTTTCTGTCCCTCCTCGTATCCCCTTAAATAGAGTTCTATTTTTTTTTCCTGGTCCATTTTTCT